>Ga0114974_10000097_pt1 | contig 70718 bp, 90 predicted proteins | sample S_130206_EF_Meta_FD_87318 | JGI IMG/M metagenome (GOLD analysis project Ga0114974, IMG submission 87318) | Freshwater microbial communities from Lake Simoncouche, Canada to study carbon cycling - S_130206_EF_MetaG | ecosystem: Environmental > Aquatic > Freshwater > Lake | place: Lake...
CTTCCGACCAGTCTTGTTTGGTCAAGTCCAAGTTAGCATGCCCACCTGAATACAAACTCCACTTGTACGGAAACATACTTTGGGCACTGTTGAGCCAATTCATCTGCTCCATGTCTGGAATTCCGCTTGGCATACGTGCAGGTTCCACATACGGACCTTTTACCGGATCACGTTGTTTGCCTATGTAAGTGGCATAAAACCCTGAGATGGCCGGCAAAAATACAGCATAGTCTTTTTGCTTGGCTGTGAGATTGTCTTGCTCAAGGTCCACTTTGGACTCCTGTGTCATGTTTTTCTTCTTCCATTGTTAGTGCGTCCATGATCTGAAACTGCTCCCAGGCTTGTTTAAGCCCAGGATGTTTCTTCATACGTTTGTGTAGATCTTGTTCTTCCGCCATCTTGTGCCTGACCCATTTGATAGCTTCCTCGGCAGTGGGTTCTAATCCAACAGTGGCATAACTAGTGTTCATACCAATCCACGAGCTGCCGTTAAATACTTGCATGTCTGTTCCATTAACACGAATCATACCTTGCATGGGATTGTTTATGTTTTGGGTAACATACGGAACACTGGTATTGCCACCGTTGACTATCACATGGGCAGAGCCTTGAAGACCTTTGATCATTTTATTTTCTTGAGATACTCACGGCCAACAAGGCCTTTTTCAACTTCCATTTGCGCTGTAGCGGTAGGACCGCCTGCGTCTGTTACTTTGGCTCTATGCCCAGCTTTGAGTTCTCGAACACGCTTTGACATGATTAAAACCAAATCAAAGCGGTTGCCAACTTGTGCGACTGCGTCTTCTGATGTGTTGCGGCTGTTGGACATTGATTACTTGCTCTGTGCGGGCAAAATGTAATCATATGTAGCAATGCCGGAATCAACTTTGATCATTGCGGCACCTTCGTCGCTAAACTTCAGTTCCTTGTCGCCGGGCAGGCTCAGGATAGCAATCACTGCACCCACTGGCCAGTTCCATGCTTTGTTCAATGTACCTGTAACACCGTCTTGGAACACAAAGTTACCTGCGTGGCTGCTGTGATCACCAAAGAAGAACTTTAGCTTGTCGCCTTCTACTTTGGCAATAAATGTAGTTTCTTCTGAGTTGGCGCTGGCTTGAAACTTCATCTTTAGAATGCTGGGTACCATTGGCACAACTTCCACATTCCACTTGACGCCTTTGAACTTCACGCTCTTGAGCTTGTCGTTGATCACTTCGCTGGTCATAAAGCGATAGTCGTTCTTGAAGTCTCCGCCTTTGTTTTCAAAGTGAATGCCAACAGGAACAGTAACACCATTCTTGTCTTGTGTGGTAATGCTTAGTTTAGCATCTTCCTTGTATTCCGGAATGTTCAGAATAGTGTTTAGCTTGCCCAAGTTGGGCATACCAAACGTACCAACAAACTCCGGAACTGGATTCTTGAGTTTGGCTTTTACAATCACACTGCGGTCTTCTGCAATGGCATCAATTTCTGTGCCGTTTGCATCGCCTGTGATTTTAACCAGATCAATGATGCCTAGTCCATGTGTGTGTTGCACGATATCTAGTAAGTAGTCTTTCATAGTTTCTCCTGTAATGATTAGTAGTATAGATGATTTATTTAGACCTGTCAACAGGTTTCTTGTCTTTTATTAGCCCACGTTCATGAGATTCCACCCGACAGTCAATGCCACCGGCCTTCTTTAGGATAGCCCAATGATAATGTTGATCCGATCCAAACTCATGAACTTGCAAAGCATTTTTACTAGCAATGTCTCGTATGATCTTTGGTGTCATATAGGTAGTCTTACCACGGTCAAGCCATTCGGCATTGACTGGATCGTGTGCATTGTTGTACGAGAACATGAACTTTCCACCTTGTCGTAACAGTAGCGATGCTTGATTGATCCATTCATGCGCAACTGCCTTTGACAGATAGTTAAACAAGTTCCATGAAAATATAAATCCAAATTTATCAGACGGTAGTATAGAATGCAGTCCTATTTCGTTGTCTTCGCTGCCAACACAGTACATACGCAGTTTGTGCTGGTAGGGTTCCGGAAACATAGCACGAGTTTCATCCAGCGCCTGTTGATAAAAATGCACACCATAAAATATATTGCCAGTGGTGGCAACTGTGTGTACAAACTGAAAGTGATCTGGGCTTGGCCCCAGGCATAGCATGGGAACAAAAGGTGGGGTGTTGTTGATTATACTGCGTTTGACCAAAAACAGTTCGCTAAGATCAACAGGCACTACTCTGCTTTCTTTGTAAAAAGCATAGTTACATCTCATGCGATCTTCCCAGTAGCGTCGACTGATTAGATTTTCTGCACTGGCAGTGGCATCCATTTGATCTTCGATTTTGCTGAGTGCGGCTTCAAGCAACTTGTAACTTTTAATCACAGTGTTATTAACACTTTGATAGTCGTCAAGTAAAGTTTCTTTAAGGCCGTCAAGCTCTACAGGACGCTTGGAAAAATCCAATTCAGTTAGTCGGTCTAGATACTGAGCAGGAAGATGACCTGGGTGATCTTCTAATGCTCGTATTAGCCCAAGACGCATTTGTGCTAGACTCTGAAACACAGTTACTCCCAGCTGAACAAGCTATCAAATGTGGTTGCGATATCTGTGTTTTCTGGAATCTTCCAGTCCAGCACACCCAGCAAGTTTTCTACCTTTTGATCCACAATGGTTGTTTCCATCAGCGCATCATCAAACGGCAGTTCTTTGAACCAAGCAGGAATGTGTGACTCATCTGTTGGATACCCTACAGAAGTATAACCCAGTGCATTGTCTTTGAGCTTGCACACAATGGTTTTCATTCCGTCAACAATGCTTTGGCTGTAGTTGTCTCCGTGCATGCGTTTGAGATTGTTCCAGTTCATGGCCGCACGTACATGCCCTGGCATGTTGGCACGACCTAGTCTTGCTTCCTCTGCCGAATACTTGGTCAAGTTGTTCACACGTTTGGGTGTGCCTTTTTCCCAAGCCGGCCGACTTTGGAATGCAATCTTAAAATCACGTACCTTGTCGTAGATACCTTCTTTGGTACCATTTGTTAGTACATCAAGTAACAGCTCACTTAGGAAGTCTTGCACCACCCTAGGAGTATCACTGCGCTTCAAGTCAAGGCCCATGGCCTTGACCTTGCCTGGCTTGCCGTGTGTGTCTAGCCTGTTGCCTTCGAGATCATAGATCAACAGTGCATAACGCTTCTTCTTGATAAACAGACTCTTCTCAGCCACCAGTTCTCTGCCGCCTTTGATCAGTTCGCCCATGCTACGTGGACAGTGGCATGCCCGTTCCATAAACCCCGGAAAGCTGGCATTCACTTGATCTGCAATGCTGTCGTACAGTTGCACACAGATTTCTTTGTTCCATTCCATGCGACCTGCTTCAACATCTTCCTTGATCGCAGGCCACGCAGAAAAGTAAGCAGAGTCAGTATCACCATAGATGATTGCCCGGCCCACGTGATCATATTCGCCAAACACACATTCGTTGATGTATGCGTCCATGTGTCGTGCAATGATGCGTCCGGTTAGTGTAGTTGACTGACCAATACGCTTGTCAAAAAACCTACAACCTGGATTAAGAATAGCACCGTACAAGCTGTTAAGGTTAATCTTCTTGACCAATTGACGCTTGTCCCAAAACGCCTTGTCTTCAGGAGTTTCAGCATCTTTCTTTTTGGCCTGTAGTTCTTTACGTTCTGCATACCAACGTTCCAACAAGCCAGGTATGATACCTTTCTTGTCATACGTGAAGATAGTGCCATTGGCACTGAGGATCCAGGGTTGTCTGCTATCAAACACCAGCTTCCAAACGTCAGCCGCTGAATGCACAGTGGCATCTCCTGACTCCCAGTCAATGGTGATTTCAGTACCTGGCTCGCAGTTCATCACTGCGGTGTATTCCAAACTACCAAACATGTTTTCCCACGCATCAGCAAAACTTGACCCTGCAGCCATTTTTTCCTTGATGTAGTGGTCTGTCATTGTTTGTCGCAGTTGTCCAACAATGGTCTCTGGGCCCATGTTGAGGGCCCTAATAGCACTGGGATAGAGCGAGTTGATGTCAATAGCACCAACCCAGTCGTGCATTCCTTTTTTGGGGAAAGCAACATAGGCACCTGCCGCTTGTGTATCACCGTGTTCATCTTTACCCTTTCGGTTAGGTACAATCATACCCAATTGATGGGCCTCGTTAATGATAGCTTGCTCGGTAACTGCCACAGCACCCATAGTGGTTTGCAGTAGCACAGTGTTGTCATGTGCCAGTTCATTGGCTAGATCCAAGAACCGTAGTTTCTTATCCAGCCGACTCAACAGCATGGTATCTTGGCGGTTGTATTCAACAAAGGTTTCAAAGTCTTTGTTGTACAGTTGATCCAGTGTGCCTTCGTATTGTGTTTTGCGTTCGCCTAGTTCATGTTCCGAAATAGCATCAAGCGAATAGCTGTGACGTTCTTCGTATGTGTACTTGCGATACAGTTGCATGTAGTCAAGATGCACACGACCAATCAAGTCAAAGGTCAAGTTCTCTGCACCAAAACGTTCAAAGGTACGTTGCTTGGGCAGTTGATTCCACAAACAAAAACGTCGGGTGTCGTCCTTGCTGAGCACACGATTGATACGCATGACGGTGTAGGGAATGTCAAAGCCTTCCGAGTTCCAGCCGCTTAGGATGTCGGCATCGTCTATTAGATTCAAGAATGTATCTAGCAGGTCGCCTTCACGATCAAACAAGAAACAGTTGTCAAACTTGGCGGCAATTTCTTGTGCAGTTTCCCAACTCATGCTTTTGGGCGGCAGCACCAAGGTGACCAGTTTGTCTAACCAGTCCAGGTACACAGAGATTGCAGTGATAGCATTGAATGGATCCTCTGGCTTGCTGAATCCTCTGAGTGGATCAAAGTCCACCTCAATGTCAAAGAATGCTGTTTGCAGTTTGGGTGATGTTGCACCTAGATAGTTTTCTGCTAGACAACGAAACACAGGATTGATATCTGATTCCCAGATACGCTTGCCTGAGTTCACACGCAGTTCCTTGTGGTACTCTTTTGAATTGCGGGTGTTGAAACGGCTTACTGGTGTGCCGTATATGGTGCGGAATTTACCGCGGGGATCATCGTAGTAAAAAATGTAATTAGCAGGAAACTCTTTGTATTCTCTCTTGCCATCCACACGTTCCACGATGTGGATACGATCTTTATCTCGCTCGAATAGAGCGTCTACATAACTCATAATTTCTCCTTTTGTGCGACTTTGAGCTCACACACACTCTACATGCTCGTAACGTGAGCGATCCGTAAAATACTTATTCCAGTTCGTCAAGCCATTTTGTAATGACATTATGAAGTTTTTTGTTACCTGTTTCGTCCAAGTGACAAGTGTTGCCATAATGTTTTTTCAATAAATCGTTAATGTTAAATGAGTCGGGCAACATATCGTACTTGTGCTTGGTAGCATAGTTCTCAATGTGAAACTGATTCAAGTGAGGATAGTTACTTAGTATACTTAAAATTTCCCAGCAACACAAGTTTGCCATATCCTTTTGATAATCAAAGTCAAAGTAACGTTCGTAAAATTTGGCCGCAACATCTGCATCTGCATTGTTTGCCGCATGATCTTTGATATCTGCATAAATCAAATCTGCGTTGTGATGTAGTGGATCCTTGTGATGTACAGGATGAACTGTACAGTACAAACGATTTGGACTGGCATGTGATACAATCACAGCATCAAATTGATTGAAGTCTGTTGACTGCACTTGTTTGAGTATCTTGTACTCGCCAGCACCAGCTTGCGCAATGTTAGTTACCAAGTGATTAGCAGCCAACCAATTGCACCAGCCACTGCGTTCTGGATACTTGATGCTCCAGTCGGCTGCAAAGCTGTCTCCGCAGATTAAAATTTTCATTGCATTATTAATCGAATCAACGCAACACTATCAATGCTTACTAGCAATATGTAATTGCCAATCATGCCAAAACTCTTTCTGGTCCAAGCGGCCCAGCAAAAGATCACGCATTGTGCAATGAACAAAGGGTACAGTATCAAGAAAGGTGGAGTGGGTACAGTGAGCATCATGGTAAAACTACAACCAATGCTCATAGCCCAGGCAGCGACTTCAAGAGCAAAGCGAAATGGCCATTCTCGGAAGTCTGCCTGGATCCACGCCCAGATGTCTTTTACAACATTGAACACTGTCATTAAAGAGTTTTACCTACTGTTTCAAGAATCGTGTTAAGCTCGTCGTGGTCTGCATTGGCCTTGCCTAGTTCAGCTTTGTGTGCAATACGCACAGCCTTCTTAAGTATAGCAGGTTTGATTTCTAGTTCTTCAGCAATGGCCTTGATAGTGTCGTTAAGACCTTCATTGAGTGTTTCAACTTCTTGCATGACCTGCATGCCTTCGTTGATCAGTTGTGTTAGTTTCAGCTTTTGGTCGCCGCTGAACATACGTGGTGATGACATATAAATTCCTCCAGTTGATTGATTATACAGTTTGTTTTAGGAATTAGCAACACGTAACTTTGCTAATCTTACCATTTCAAATAATTTGATATACATCCAGCCTATGTCAAATTCAAACCAGCGCCTGCTTAGCCTTGCATTAGCAGGGTCCAGATGATGATTATTGTGAAGCTCTTCACCGCCAATGACAATGCCAATAGGAACCAAATTTCTACTTCTATCTCTAGTTTCTCCATTTCGATACCCCCACCAGTGTGCAACTCCGTTGATGACTCCCGCGGCCCAGAACGGAATCCATATCATTTGAATGCCCCAGATCAATGGTCCCCACCAGCCAAATATCAAGGTGTTGAGCACAAGGAGAATGCCAATGCCAAGTCTGGAGTGAGCACTGTATACGTTGTGCTCCATCCAATCAGCAGGAGTACCACGACCGTATGAATCAACCATTGCTTTATCTTTTGATGCTTCATGATATAATACCGCTCCCCTTGTGAATACTTTCCCAATACCAAACACATGCGGTGAGTGTGGATCACCGTCTTTGTCTGAGTACTGATGGTGCTTGCGATGTATGGCCACCCATTGCTTGGTGACCATGCCTGTAGTGAGCCACAGCCAAAAGCGCATGAAGTGCGCTAGCACAGGATGGAATGTCACTCCACGGTGCGCTTGGCTACGATGTAAGTATAGTGTGACACACACAATGGTAATGTGCGTGGTCACGAGTGTGTAGATAATTTCGTTCATTTTGTATTTTGATATTCCTCATGGTATTGTCTCCAAACATCAGAGTATTCGCAGTTTTTGTATTCTTCAAACCAAGGTCCGCCGTCGGTGTAATGTATGGCTTTGGGAGAACCTCCAGTGTAATAACCAGCCAACCAATTGTACTCTCGTGACAGTCCGGCTATTTCGCCATCGACCAACCACTGGAACTGATGCAGATAACTTGGGCTGGCTGTGTTCACAGCATGCGGTGTGATGGATCGATGACTTGGGTGAGCACAGTTCCACCACACAAGACTACTCCAGTTCTTTCTTGAATAAGCCACCTGCAATTTGCCGTCCATCTTGATTGGCGCATGTGGTTGATATTCTGGATGCTTGACCACGGCCACAGCATTCAGTCGTGAGTCAAACTCTTTTAACATTTCCGCTGGGTCAGATAGCCATAAAAAATCACAGTCGCAAAACAGTGCATGACCTTTGTAGTTGTTTAGATACGGAACAAGGAATCGTGTGTAGGTAAATTCTGTACTACCAGAGTCACTGCGATTGTAAATGCCATTCAGTGCTCGGCGGTTAATGGGCACAATTTCGTGTGTGGAATTATGCTTGAGTATGCTGTAACGACATACTTCATATGCAATTGACTCACTGCTGTCGTACCCAATATAAATTTTCATTTGTTTTCCTGTTTAGTATTTACCGTGGCAATACTGGTAAATATTTTTGTGAAAGACCTAACCATTACACCAAATCAATTTGATACGTCAGGGCACTGGCACCGTGCTATTCTTAATCCTGCCATACCCTCTGCAGATGCTGTGGATCTATTTGATCAAAACGGTTACGATCTAACTGTGTTGGAACGCTTGTATGCCAATGCCAACATGACACCCACTGCCAGCCATCGTAGTCATCGCACTGCAATCAAACAGGCCTGGTTTGTGCAACAGCCCAAACTTGAAGGAGCGGTACTCAATCACAGTTTGTTGTTTGAACGCAAAGGTTATACCGGAGCCGCGCTGGTTCAGCTACAGAACTGGGCAGACAAGATACCACGGTTCAATCAATTGATTGCACTGAGACCCAAATGGGGACTAGACTTCTCTATGGACTATGTGGACCGTGCAGGCAATGTGTTTGAAGTCCTGCATTGGGAATATGACGGATTTGATTTAGCAGAGATACAGAGCGTCAAGCAACAGGTGGAACCGGTACTATTGGCAATTGACTGGGATAAGGCAGCTCAACAAATCCTATCACGTAAATCAGCCTGGCACCATCTGGACTTCTTTGCTCAAAGCGCATGGAAGTGCGAATACTTTGGCATTGTCAAAGAACGTTTCAAAATGGTAGCATGGGAATAGTGCTCACTTCAAGCATCACGGTAGCGAATCGTTTTGCCTGCCCAGCAGCCGGGCCACACGGTCCTAAGGTAGGTGTGTTCTTTACGCCAATGTCGATCGAAGTTGCCATGAATGCTTGCGGTGTGCATCCATGCGTTCAGCCAAGAAGTTAGCCAGTCCATCTTCGCCTGCGGCAGTAGCCATATCAAAGCACAGCTTCAATATTTTAACCATCTTGTCGCTGTCTTGCAACAGTTCAGCAACCATGCCGCGATCATCAGGAATACTTGTTTCGTCTTCAATTTGGGTGAGCATGCTATAACGACTGTAGGCTGGCACAAAAGCACCTAGCTTACGAATGTTTTCTGCAAATGGATCAATTGAATTATATACTTCGTCGTATATGGTTTGAAATAGGGCATGCAGTTGTGGAAACATGGGTCCGGTGACATTCCAGTGAAAACTATGTGATTTCATATAAAAACTGAATTCACTGGCAAATGCTATTTTGAGTGCTTTTTGTAACTTGTCCATAGCGTATTTATGTCTTTATAATCGAATCCAACTCAGACCAAAGTTCTCTAAATTTGCCAGTTGAGTATTTTGTTTCGTATTCTGCTGTCCATGCACGGAACTCTGAGTCACGTTCGCGTTCTGGAGCAATGGCCAGTTGTTTTTCTAGATGCTTCAAGAACTCATCACCGTGTATATAGCCCACCATTACAGGATTGTCTAGTACTTGTTGTATTTTTTCACGTGCCAGTTCACGTACTGGTTCACTGAAGTTGCTGACATTGAGTTGTGCAGGAAATTGTAGTTTTTGCCAGTGTATGTTTACTCTTGCGGCTCGTGCAAAGTTATAGTAGTCCACTAGGTTGGTCACAGTGTAGATGTTGAACACAGGAAATATTGTTACCAAGTGTCCCGGAATACGGCGCAAAGTAACTATGTTGGCTTTGATTTGCTCCCAGTTGGCACCATTGCGTACATATTCAAATTGCGGGCCTACATTGTCCATGCTCACATGCCAGCGCACATTGGTTCGTTGTTTTAGTACATCAAACACAGGAGACTGAGCCAGTGGCACACTGAGGTTGGTGATAAGATCAACAGTGACCGACTGATCCAGTTCTTCTAGCAGTCGTATGTTTTGTTTGTGCAACAGCGGTTCTCCCCCAGCTAGCATGGCACTTTTCATTGTGGCGGTGTTTTGTTGTATGTAATTCAACACCGTGGTGTAGTAGTCAAAGTACATGGGCTTGATAGGAATGTTCTTGGCCTGCTGCCAGGTTGTGCTCCAGCGTTCGTCACAGTACACGCATTTGAGATTGCACAAGGTATTCCAACGTATGTCCACTGTTTGTAATTCAAACGTGGTAGGATCTGACAGCTGGTCTTGTTCTAAGGTGAATTGATCGTAGTACTGACGTTGACTTGATCCTGAGGTGTTTTCTGCGTCTCGGCAGTAGGTGCAGTATGCAGGTATTTGGCCTGCCAGCATCTCTTGCCGGATTTCAATCACTCGAGGATCTCGGAGTATTTGGTCCAGTGGAGTTGTGTTTAGGTCGCCCCATTCCCATGTGCCTGCACAGCAACTTTTGACTTTGCCGTCAGTGTGAATGAATAATCCGGTCCAGGGGCTGGTACAGTATACGCTAGGCATCGCTTGGTTGTGGCACTACTTGATTTTTTATTTCTCGAAGGTCTTGCCGCGCATGTTTCAGCTCGTTTACTATTTCTTCTGTGTGTTGATGTAGCAACCAGTTGCTTTGTGCCAGTGAACCAATGCTACGCACGGCCCAGAACCACCATACTGTCATGGTAATGGCAACAGCAGTGATTGCAGTGTACAAGATGCTTTGATAAAAACTACCATTTATTAGATATAAAATTAGTATCAGAATGATAGACGCAGTGGGCATGATACGTCCGTACATGTCCCACCATGTGCATTGTGTTTCTATCTGTTTGTATAGTTTAGAGCTCATATCCGTTCATGCGTAATTCAATTAATCTAATTTCAATTTCTTCATTGAGATCTCGTTCTTTTTTGCGACGAGCAAAGTAATCATTCTGTGGATTCTTTGGCGGCGGTTTAACAGGCTTGCCTGCATCCACATCACGTTCACGTTGACGGCGCTTTTGATAATCAGTCTCGCCTTCCGCCATGCCTTGCTCTTTACCTAGGTCTTTCTGACGCAGACTTTTCTTCATAGTATCAATCTTTTTACCTGCACCCACTTGGTCCAAGTTGGCATCTTTAGCGGCCTGGTTGTACTTGCGTTTGGCTTGCTTTAGTTCCGAGCCTTCCGCCACACCTTCATCCACCAGCGTGGGTCCGGCTGGTCCTCGGTAAGGAGTGATACTGATAATATTTAGATCATACTCATTGGCTGTTTCCCAGGCAGTTTCAGCGTTGGGTGCTTCGATAATGTCTTTGCCACCTTCGCCATGCGAGCCATCATGGACCACAAGCCACTTACGCATGCTTAATGGTTTTGCTTTAGCGACAATAGGACGACCTTGACGATCCAGTGGCACACCACCTGGACCTTTGACCATACGACCTTCGTCCGTCTCTGACTTGTCCAAACGAGAACCAGTGTATCCCATTTTACGCACCCGGTCAAGCACATGTTTGGCATCAGTGTCTTTTAATCCATGTGCCTTTAACACAGCACTGACATGATGCTTTTCTGCACCCGGTGGAATGGAATTGTGAAATAGGTTACCAAATATTTCTTTGGCTGCGGTATCATGTGCTTCATTAATGCCGTCTTTCATGGCATGAAGATATTTCAACACACTGCCCCATGCAGGATCAGTAGCGCCTGCAGCCATGAACCGGGCATGTTTGTATGCAGCGTCCCAGCCTTTTTCAGCCACAAGTTTTTCACAGTAGCGTGAAAGCTCATCGGCTTTCATGCCTTCTGCCACGCCTTGTTGCATATCACGCTTGACTGCACGAGCAACATCCTGTGCCAGGGCACTTGGGTTACTGTCTCCACCGTAGTTCAATACATCAATGATAGCGGCGTGAACTGTGCGTTCGTCTGCCCGGCGTGCCAGATTGGGATATATTCTTTCAAACTCTGCATATACTTCATCAGCAAGTTCTTCGCTATCAGCACCTTCCGCCACACCTCGACCTCGACGCTTTAGATGCTTTACATAATTATGACCTCGGCCATCCAATTTAATGATTTCTTGAATGTATTCCGCCGCATGTGTAATAAAGTCACTAGTATTGTATACATTATCCATACCAGTTTTGATATAGATTGTGTCCTTGAGATGCCATTCTGCCGAGGTAACTTCTCCAGGATAAATTATCACAGTGCCAGTTTGTTTTTTACCGTTAATAACAGCAGTAAATGGCGCCTCAAACATCTCCGGGAAGTCATCCTCCTCGTCATCATAGTCGTCATCATCGTCATCATTTGTTGCAAATTCATTCAACGAGCCTTCTGCTACACCTTCATCAATGACATTGTTCATTGCTTGATGAGTCAATCGGTCCTGCTGTTGATCTCTTTGTTTGATAGCTTTGAAACGATTTTCTTTATCTTGTGTGGCCAAGTTGGCTTCGTTGGTTGCTGGTGCACCTGTCACACCCCAACTCCATTTTTTACCAGTTTCAGCAGTCTTGCGTTTGCACATGGCATCAACCATTTGCTTTTGTTTGAAGAACTCTGGACTAGAATCTAATCCTTTGCCTGCAAACACTTTCCATGGACGACCGTTGATTGAAATTTCAATGTTGTTAACAGCATCTGGCTCGTCAAACTCTCTACGACCTTTGAGGCTAGGTGCAGTGGGACTGGCAAAGCCATGATTGTAGCCACGGTTGCCTTCTGCTAGATCAGCGGCCAAATCTTTTTTGTGCTTGGCATCGCCTTGCTTGTCAGCTTTCTTTTTATCTTTGTGCGCACCGGCACCACCCATCTTGGCATTCTTGGCCACAAAGTTGCGTGGCTTCTCTGGCTCGGGCTTTTTCTTTTCAAACAGATCGTTAACAAACATTTCTAATCCTTACTTGGGTATGCTACCAGCTTTTTTAATCAATGCTTGTAGCTGTGCATTCATTGGATGAGCAGGGTTATTGAGTAATGCCGTTAGTGCTTCAGTGTCTTTCTTGACCTGCATGGGATTCACAGGAGGTGTTGCTGTTCCGGCAGCGCCTGTTGGCGCAGTACCTGCAGGTGCTGGTTGTCCCGGCTTGGGTGGCTGACCTGGAACCGCAGGAGCGGCTGGTTGTCCTGGTTTGGGTGGTGGTACAGGTTGTCCTGGCACAGCAGGAGCAGTACCTGCAGGAGCGGCTGTTCCGCCTGGTCCTGGTGCGCCACCTGGAGGAGTTTGTGCAGGAGTTGGGCTGGTGGCAACAACATTAGCCGCCACAGCAGGAGCTTCTTTTACAAAGTACTGATACTCTTGCATGAGTGATTCTCTGAGTTCATCATCGCACACGCATTTTTTTACAGGGCGATCGCAAGCATCGCAATACTCTTCGGTTTCACCCACCAAGCGATGTTTGAATGGATTTTCGTGTGTGGCTTGATCAGTGCCGCGAACTTGGTCGCCGGGCTTTTGTGTGGGTTCGCCTGAGAACTTGGTCATGCTCTCAAGTAGTTTTTTCATGTCGCTCATTTTTTCTTACCTTTTTTACGGAATGGGTTATCTCGTTGTTGGTATGTGCCACCAAACAAACTGCCTGCTTCGCTGGATTTAGCACCTGGCATTGTGGCTACGGCAGCAGATCCTGTTGCACCACCAGTGGCATTTTCAGCCAACTTGGCGTCTTTTACAAATTCACTGCTTCGCATATAATTCCTTAATATGTTGTTATTTATTACACTTCAATTATCAGTCCGGACAACATACGGTCATTGACTGTGACATTGTCCACAGTAAACGAACCTGACAACGACTGTAGATCCACAACATAGGTGCCGGGATTGAGATTCAAGATCATTTGTTCTTGGATGTATTTTTCTTCGTGTTCCCAAATGAAATCTCTTTCGGCTACCAATTCATTTGCTACCATCAAACGATATGCGGCTTTGTTACCCAGCTTTTTTGTGCAATGCACATCCAGTGTAACTCGAAATTTTTGTGTCATTTTCTGTCCTTGGCAAGTCGTTGTAGCATGACAATCTGTTCACCCAGCTGTTTGAATGCACGACTACGTGTGCCTCCTTGCCGGCGAATCTTTTCTAGTTCGTTGTGCGCAAGTTCAATTTCCTGTGCAATTGGATCTAGATTCAATGCTTTCATTTTTTTATAAATGTTGTCCCACATGGCAGCTGAGTCCATGTGTTGACCTGCTTGGTCTAATTCTGTACTGAGTTGCCGAACCCTGCGTATGAGCGACTGTTTCCATGCACGTAGAGTCATGCGGCCCATGCCCACGTCTGGAGCAAATTCACTGTTGAATGGATCTGCTTGATCGTATTGATACATGCTTTCGTCTACCTCCCAATCACGAGCATCAGGATTGCGGTCGTAGTGATATGACTGTTCTTCATCGCTATCCGCATAGTCATTGTGTTCAACGTCACTACTGTGGAAACTATGCTTGCCGTGGTTGTATAAATTAACAATAACAAAACGTTTGTCACGACCAAAGTCATCAATCACTCCGGTGGTTCCTTTGAATTCCACATCACCGGTGATGATCACATTGTCGCCTACGTTTAGTTGTTCTGCATTTTCTGCAAGTTTGAAAGCTCTAAGACTTTTGTTAACTTGACCTGGGCGCACATCCCGAGTAAGACTCATTGAATAGCGTGGATCTTTGGCTTGTTTTTTACTGGCAACAACGCCAACACCTGCGGCCTCTTCGGTGATAGCAACAACTCGAAACACTCCAGGTTTGACTTCATCTACATCATAGCGCACACGGTTAGGATCCACTTGCTGTCCTGATCTGCGTTGTAATTGTTTTAGTGCGGCATCTTTGGTACTGGACAAGTCCTTGCCCATTTCCATTGCTCTCAGCGGCTGCGGTGCTGTTTTGCCCATGCCCAGCACATGACTGTGGTTGCGATCACCACGTGCAATGTTGGTAATCTCATTGCCAATTTCGTTACGCACATCATGTGCAGTAATCTGTCTGGCATTGTTGATGGCTCGTCCTGCTGTGAACACAGTGCCTAGGTTTACGTCAGCTTGTGCAGGTGCGCCACCCATTGCGGCAGCGCCTGCCAGCGCGGCTCCTGCCAAGCGACTTTTCCATCCTTCGGTAATCTTGTTGGCCATGATGTCGTACACTTGATCATCATATGCACCAAACAGTTCCTTGACCAGGGCTTTCTTTTGTGCTTCGTCTGACTGTGCAAACAGCGCACGAATAGCAGTGGCACTTTCCACATCCTGTCCTTGTATCTTAAACGGAAAGGTAGGCACAACATAGATATAGGCATGTTGTGCCAGTGGAGCCGCTTGACTCAAGTCCTTTGGAGCAGGTTGAAAGTAACTGGGGCTACCGTCTTTCTTGGTCCACTTGGCAAAGCGTGGATCCTCTGCCATGTCCTTTTGACTCACTGCAAATACCAACACAGTGTTTTCTTTGTCCAGGCTGTCTACAATTTCGTTGGCACGGTAAGGTTCTGCTGTTTGTACTACTCTGCTGGTATCAATACCTGTCAGGGCCATCATACGCTGTTTTTCAGAGAAGTTAAATGGGCTTTTAGGAGGATTTACTTTGTCGCTGGTAGCGATATATGTGTTTTCTGCACCAAATGCTTTGCTCAAGTATTCAAACACCGCACGATGTCCGCGGTGGAAAGGTTGAAAACGTCCCGGGTAGATTGCTACTACTCTGCGTTGTGTTGCTTCAAATATGTCTATAACGTGCATGATAAGCCCTGTATATGATATTTACCATATCGCAGGGCTTTGGGTTACATGTTCTCAAGCAGCCAAACGTAGTAAGGTGTAGAGAATTTGAATTGATATTCGCCGTTAAAGCCTAGATTAACGCAACGAGCTAGCTCTGTTACTGTTTGCCCGTTGTAGTCAGCAGGAGCATCAAGTACAAAAACAGAATTATCCCACTTGCATTTACCAAGCTCAACTTCGTCGATTTCAATGCTGACAATGTTCAGAACCAGGTCTTTGACTATGGCACTCTTGTCTTGGTTTTGCACAGTGTCGGACATCTCTTTGTTGAGCAAACGCACACCCAACACATGTTCATGTTCTTCAAGTTCGCATGTGAACACGTGATATTCTACTGTATCACTGGCGGCACTGATAGTGCCCTTCTTTAGTTCTTGTCCGTCAAGCGAAATAGAAAAATCAGGGCACTTACTCCAGTAGGTGCCACTGATTCCAAGTTTAATTTCTAACTTTTCTGTCTCAGTCATTGTTAGACCGGCATGATCTCTTTGGGCTTTTGTGAAGAAGCCAGTTCAGTTTGTCGCACACGATCAGCTTCCACTTGTTCGGCTGTGGCAGGAGTCATGTTCTGCGCAAAGTTTGCAATGCCCAGTTTCTCCAAGTCACCTGTAAACTCATAGTGGCCGCAATGGTTCAACAACACCTTGCTGTGTGCCCAGATGTCGCCACCAATTGCTTGCCAGCGACGGCAAAATGTCCAGTCTTCACTCAAGTAGTGACCACGTTGATCAATCACACAATCAAAGATTGCATACATCATTGGCTCGTATTGCTTGCCCAGTCCAATGTCATCCACGTACTTGGTCTCTGGGTGTGCTTTGATCAGTCGTTCGTAAACGTTGCGCTTGAACAACAAGAAGCCTGTGCCCATGGTATCTACAGTATAGATGTCGCCTTGCACAGTTGTAGTTGGCTTTAGGTTAATCACATAGTTGATTGGCAAGGATTTCTTAGGATACAAGCCGCCAATAACATCCTTGTCACAGCTGATCATCTGGAAGATGCTTTCGGCTTGGAAACGAATGTCAGCGTCAATGAACATAAAGTGTGTGGCTTTGTCATTGGTCATCATCTTGGCCATCAAGTTGTTGCGAGCACGTGTTACCAAGCTCTCGTTGACCATTGTGTCCAGGCTCCAGTTCAAGCCAACTTGACTAGCCAGCAGAGTGAAACGCAAGAAGCTGGTAAATGTTGGCTCAGAAATCATACCACCGTATGCTGGGATACCCAGGTGCAAATGCACATTCTTGAAATCATAGTTTACAGGAGCCATTTGCCCTTGTTGTGATTGTTGAACTTTGGCAATTTCTGCCAACAGTTCTTCTTGTGACCTTGCACCACCTGGTGCGGCAGGAGCGCCACCCACAGGAGCAGTGCTACCCGGGATGGTAATTTTTTTAGCTTTGCGGGATTGATTTGTTGACATATAGTTCTTCCATGGTTGAAAATCAGTAAAGTATTTAACAGCGGCCTCATTACCGCTGTAAATTTACGCTCGTTCTATTTCTACAATAACACCCGTGCCCACAAGTTCTTGTGCTACCTGTTCCAGGGCAACAATAACATCTTCGTTGGCAATTGGTGCAACATCAGCATTGTCTTTGATAAGTTTGCTGACTTTGATTACTATCACTTCTTCGTATACTTTGGCCATTTTGGGCTCCTCATTATCTATGTATATTATTTATCTTCAGCTAAACAACGGAATTCATCAATTGATCTAATAAAATGTGGATTGATCATCTTTATCATTGTGGCAATTCCTGCATCATGAGCATAGATATAACTACCCCAGATATACCGACTTTTAGCTTCGCCTAGTGACTCTCTGAGACTCTGTGGTAAATGTACTTCATCTCCAAGCGCCGCAAGATAGGCCAACAACTGTTCTTTACTTTCTGTGGAGTATTTTGCTTCTCTAGTGTTGAATCTGTATTGCCATTTGCTGGGCTTGGCTGTTAGTACATAGCCTTTGGCCAGCATGTTTGCGCCATCTTGATTTTCGGGCACACAGACTGAACGCAAGTATGAAGCATCAAGTTTGGACGCAATAGACTTCATGACATTGAGATCATTGGTATACAGTTGCATCATTGGATCTTCAATGCGTTTTTTAACATCTGTATCGTAGTCGGGCAGGATGTTTTCTAAAGATTCAACAAACGCACGTTCTTGAAAGGTTGGTACAGGTGAACGGTCGCCGCGCCAGCTACCGCCGTAGTTTATTTGTCTGCGTTTTTCACGGTCTTGGCAATAGGCCATCATGGATGAAAATCCACCTCGCAAGTATGCCACACCTGTGCAATGCAGTTCTAATCGATAGGCATACTTACCAAAGAATAACTTGGTAGTATGCTGTATCTTAAGATTAGGATTTAACGACGTCCAGAACAATGTATCCATTTTCGTCCACAATAGGAGGTGAATCAAAGTTTGTACTTTGAATGTCAAATTCAAACTTTCCGGCAGCGTAATTGACTGTGATCAAGCTATTGGGTTCAACAGCTTCAAACAAAATCTTCTTACTCAATGGCACCTTGACTAGATCATTGATCTTGCGGCCCAGTGGCCTAGCACCCATCTTGGGATCAAATCCTTGCCGGATCAATTCAGTTGTTGCATCTTCGCTCAGTCTCACTCGCAATGCTTTGTCACTCAGTAGGTCATTCATTTCATTCACAAACTTGGTAACAATCTTGCGCATGGAGAACTCATCCAGCTTGCTGAACTTGCAGATGCCGTCTAGCCTGTTACGAAACTCTGGCTTGAAGAATTCCTTGACTGCTTTGTCATCTTCGTCTGACTTTTGCAGTTCACGACCAAAGCCAATGTTGTTACGCTCATTATCAGCCGCACCTAAATTACTTGTTAGAATAATAATAGCATTACGACAGTCAGCTTTCTTGCCATTGCTACTTGTGACTGTGCCTTCGTCCATCATGCTCAACAAGATGTTGCTCACATCAGGATGTGCTTTTTCAACTTCGTCAAACAAGATCACACAGTTGGGATTCTTTTCAATCTCACTGATTAGCAAGCCGCCACCTAGGTTGCGATCGTCGTAGCCAACATACCCGGGGGGAGCACCTACAAGTTTGGCAATTGAATGCTTTTCTTGGTACTCGCTCATATCATATCGTAGTAGTTTCATCCCGAGATATTCAGCTAGTAGTTTGCTAAGTTCAGTTTTACCTGTGCCAGTTGGACCCAAGAACAAAAAGTTACCAATTGGTTTGTTGATTGGTTTCAGACCTGCACGGCTGACATAAATGCGTTCCAGCACCGAGTCAACCACAGGGTCCTGTCCATACAAGCGACTCTTGATTTGCACATCTAGGTTTGACAAGTTCTTGGTAGTGTTGCTGTCATTGCCCAGTTGTTCAATTGGGATCTTAGTAAACTTGCTGACAATCTCAATGATGTGACTGCGTGTGACTGTGAAGTCATCCTGTGCAATTTTTAACTTGGCACTCGCAGTGTCTATTAGATCAATGGCCTTGTCTGGCAGTTTCTTGTCTGTTTGATATCGCACACTCAGATCCACAGCGGCATCAATTGCTTCGTCTGTGATGTGTCCTTTGTGGAACTCTTCAAAGTGCGGACGCAGGCCACGCAAGATTTCTTTTGCCACAACCGGAGTGGGTTCATCAATAGTCATACGATAGAATCTGCGCATGAGCGCACGATCCTTTTCAAAACTACCTGTGTACTCTTCCCACGTGGTTGACGCAATGACTTTGAGTTGACCCTTGCCCAGTGCAGGCTTGATCATGTTGGCAAAGTCCACACTACTACCTGATCCAGATCCAGCGCCACGCATTTGGTGTGCTTCGTCGATGAACAAAATAGTCTTGCCCATGACCTGCAGAGATTTGATAACCTCTTTGAGCTTTTCTTCAAACTCTCCGCGATACTTTGAACCTGCCAGTAGATTACCAATGTCCAGATTGTACACTGTGTAGTCTTTGAGATATGCAGGAACTTCGCCGTTGATGATCTTACGTGCTAGTCCTTCTGCAATAGCAGTCTTGCCCACACCAGGGTCGCCTACCATTAACACATTTGATTTGTTGCGTTTGGCCAGCACTTGTGCAATTTCTTCCAGCTCGTGTTCACGACCAATCACAGGATCAATCTTGCCATCCTTGGCCTGCTTGTTGAGATCATCACAGAACTCAGCCAGCACTTCAGCGGCCCGACTCTTCACAGCGGTCTTGCGACTGCGAGCTTCTTTGTAGTGCTTGTTGTAAAACTCTGTGATACGAGCACGATCCAAATCATACTTGAGCAAGAAGTAGTTGGCATAGCTGTTGCTTTCGCCACCAATGCTCAAGAAGATGTCAATCACCTGCACATGATTGCGTCCTGAAAACAACACCTGGGTCAAGGCACGGTTGAACACACGCTCTAGGGCATGTGTTTTTCTTGGAGTATAATCATCGCTTCCTTCCACAAGACAATCCGCACGTGATGCATTGTAAGCATCAAGGTCATTGGTCATGCCGTCTGTGTCGGTACCAAATTTTTCCAGTAACTGATTAAAGGGTTTGTAGCTGACCAATGCGTATAGCAAATGCTCAAGGGTCACATATTCATGACGGTGCTTTTTGGCACTGTCAGCGGCCATTGAGATAATGGTTTCAATTTCTGGATTGTTTTGAATCATAGTTCCTCTTGTGTAAATTATTTATAGACTGGATCTTACTTTTTCAAGTAATTCTCGTTGTTCATGACTGAGGTTACGCGGCACACCAATTGACACTCGGACCACTAGATGCCCGCGATTGGGCTGTCCAGTTTCCCAAAGTCCTTGATTGGAGATTCTAAATTTAGAATCATGTTGCGATCCTGGGGGAATAGTTACACTAAAGATTCGTCCTTCCAAGTTAGGAACATCAATTGAAGTTCCCAGCATGGCATCCAGTGCTGTGATCTTTATTGGATACACAAGATCCAGTCCTTCATTGGTGAACCGAGCGTCGGGTATGATACGGAACTGTACATACAAGTCACCACGTGCAATACCAGCATGTGTATTGTCACCCAGTCCAGAGTAACGTATGTTGGTGCCTTCTGTGACACCACGTGGAATGTTGACTTGAACATTTTCTCTGTGCCCGTTTCCAGTTTGTACAGCAATGTTCTTGACTTGATCCTGCATGGTGTCTGCCAGCTCAAGTTGAATTTCCACTCGAATGTCTCTGTTGCGCTGTGGTCTGCGGAACTGTGCAAACGGGTCATGCCCAAATGGACTGCCGCCTTGCCCAAACATTTGACTCAGGATGTCATCCATGTTGCCAGTGTTGAAATTGAACTGGAAACCACCTTGAGGTTGTGGATTGTTGTATTGGGCACGTTTGTCGGAATCACCCAGCGTGTCGTAGGCTTCTTGTATCTTCTGGAATTGGGCTTGATCACCACCGCGGTCCGGATGGTGTTTCATCGCTAGTTTGCGATAAGCCTTTTTAATGTCATCTTCGCTGGCGTCTCGAGCAACGCCTAATATAGAGTAGTAGTCCATTCGCATAGTTTACACGTTAATTAACCATGTGTCAAGCAAAGATCCCTTGAAAGGCAATCTTTGCTGACCGTTATGCAAATATTTATTACTGCTTGGATTCTAGTTTTTCTTTTGTACGTCCGTAAGCGGCAACACCTAGCACAGCACCCATGGCCAAGTGGAACAGGCCCGCGCCTTGCAAAGTCAATGGTTGCCATTGGCTACTGACTTGACCTTTGCTCACAGCTTGTAACACACTCCACAGCACAGGGAACAGCACAAAGTCACATGTGCATACCAGCATGTACATCCAACCCATTACAGGTCGCCACTTGTTGTTGATCCAGTCTGTGTTGGTATTCTCAACCAAGACTTCTGCACCTTGTGCGGCATTGCTACCGGCTTGTGTTAAGTTCATTTGTTGACCAGCAGGTGCTGGTGTTGACGATGCAAAACTTGGTGTCACTGCAAGTGATGAGCTAGCAGGTGCTGGGTTTGCGCCAAACCCAGTGCTGAAACTTCCTAGTCCTTTGTCTGCATCTCCGGTATCACCGAAGTCTGCTATTGGTTTTCCGATTGGCATTGATTAGCTCCTTTTTATATTTGATTAAAACCAGAGAAATAAGCCATTGAGGCTTAGTAGTAATCCAAATCCTGCTACTACAAAACTACCCCAGAACATGGGCATGCTCACTGCAAGAATACTTGCTGATAACACAACAATGGCCAATTGGTATGCAGTTGACGCATAACCAATCCATGGGCTGGACTTCTTGGCTTCTTCGCGAACCGCTTCCAGTGCCCTGGCTTCTTCTGCAATGGCCTTTTTGTCTTCGTCCATGCGAGCTTTTTCAGCCGCAAACTTTTCTTTTAATTTCGGATCACTAGTGGTCAGGGCCGCGAGCTCATAGCTGACGCCACGACCTGCTTTGGCTTGATACTGTGCCCACTTGTTGTTGGCCCCCAGTGTATTGCTCAACACTGTGCTACCTAACTTGCCGCCGTACCAGGCGTTGACTGCTAATAACAAAGCAAACACAGAGATAACCATGCCCGCTTTGTCTTTGATTTTGGCTTCACGCTCTGAACGTGAGCCTACTGGATGCTTGACTGCATCTGCATCTTTTGGTTGTTTGGTTACTAAATTTAGTACTGAATCTATTAGTGCCATTTCTTACTCCTTCATTGCGCCAATTTTCTTTGGACCAAATCCCTGTCTATCTTCCAAGACAGCAATGTGCTGACGGTTCTCCATGATAGCATCACGGTTCTTTTGGATTTCTTTTTCAAGATCTTGACGCAGTTTCTCACGTGCTAGTTCAGCACCACTGTTGCTGGCCTGCTGTCCGTGGTCACCACTAGACTTACTTTCTGGTTTAGAATAGTTACATCATGTTGGATAGCACCTAATGCTTGAATTAGATATCCTGTTGAACCAATCAGTAGTGGTAATAGAGCAAACAGTAGTTTCTCTATAAATGCGCCTTTGGCGCTTTCTTTGTTTTCATCAGCCATTTTCAGCTCCTTTTTTATTATTATTTTACATTCTCAAATATTTGTTTTTGAGTTTTATGCCATTCAGTCCACGCATCTACCTTGGCACGGCATTCATGATACTTGCTGTAGTTTTTGACCACCACATCTAGTGTTTCACTTAGCTTGGTGGTACCAGCTGGTGTTTGGTCCAGGTCCGGACATGCGGCTGTTAGCTCAACAGGCACATCAGGAAACTTCATTGCCACTGGCACAACTGTTGAACATCCTGTGGCCAAAAATGCTATTACAATAAAGATCATTAGTATAAAAAATTTAAGTAAATTCATTTGGCTCCTTTGGTAGGATCAGTTGCTGCCTTGTTGAGTATGTCAATCGCAGATGGATCTACATCGCACTTGGCATCGATTTGCACAGCTACTTCTTTGATACGATCACGGTATACTGTTTCTTGTTGCTTGATCACCTTGGTCTTGTACACAATCTTTTCTTTTACCACTGTGTTGACCTGCTGGCTTTTCTCTTCAGCCACTTTGACTTTGGCCTCTAGTTCTTTCACACGCTCACGCCACACTTGCTCAATACCAAAGCCACCCAGCAAGTATGACCCACCAGCAAACACCAGGATACCTATCACCTGTGTTGGGAAACGATACTTACTAATTAGTGGAATAAATGTTATCCACCAGCTGGCAACAATCAGTGCCGCTCCTGCAAAGAACAATGTATAGAAAACAAACAGTAAGAAACTGTCTGGTAACACGGCCATGAACCATGATAACATGATCAGTGTCCAATCAACACATGGCAAGCATGGTCAATATGCTTGATGCGATCTTCAAGCCCAATGTATCCACCATTGATTTTCTTGGTCAACAATTTAATGTCCATGGCGTCTGCTTGAACATTAAGGTTGTTGCTTTCCCAGAACCAACAGGCACTTTGCACAGCGCCTTCGTAGGTTTCCAAGAACTCAATTGTTTCTTCAACGGAACACTCAATTGAGTCAGCAAATGATTGGTAGTTGCTTTTGCCAGTCAATTGGATTAGGCCACGTCCACGGTGCTTGAAACCATCGCCACTTGTCTCGGGTCCATTGCCCATACGGTTCGCATATATCTTGTTGGCAATTTTTTCAGGCTGACGAACATATCCCGCTGTGCTTTCCTGTGTAGGAAAATACTTCTTGAATGTGCCCATCAGGCCTTTATCTGAATAATTTAAGTTCTCACGTAGCGCACGATATCCGCCTGACTCATGTGCCGTTTGACCAAGAAAGCAGGCCACACGCTCTGCTGTGTCAATCTCGTAGTCGGGTAAGATTTCTGCCAGTGCCAGGAACCACTGATCCACGTGTGGTGCTCCTACTAGGATTTGTTTTAGTTTTGCTTCTGTAAAATCAAATTTGAAACTCATGTTGCGCTCCTTATAATATTCCGGCTGCTATTCGCAGGCTCTCTGTATATTCGTTTTTGGGTGCCTTGGTATCTACCTTGATACCAGACACTGCTTTTAGTTTGTCAATTTCTCGTTGCCCATAACGACGATCGTATTCTTCAGGTGTGTTGGGAATCACACGGTCTAGTATATCTTGGTCCAAACGGTACTCCTTGTGGTCTTGGTAGTAGCGCACACGCCAGTCGTCGATGGTCACATCAACAACGTTTTGCATGTCGTCTAGCATGCGCATGATACGTGAGCCCAGTTCAGGGGTGCGTTCTATTTCAATGAACACAATGTAGTCACCGTCGGCCATTTCGCCTGAACTGACATCTGCGTCAATGACCCAGTCGTAGCCTTTTTCCAAGAAGTTAACAACATCATTGGCAGGGTTTTTACCACGTACTTTGAAACTGATAACAGCAACATCCTTGTCTTCGCCAAGTTTGCTTTTGTACTCGTCGATGTGTAACTCGTCGTGTACTAGTCTAGACAAGTCACCGGCTTCCAGTCCTTCAAACAGGTGCTGGTGCTGGTACGGGCGCAGGCGGCGCTCCTGGTTGTGGTTCAGCATTTTGACTTTCCTCGTTTTTGTATACATCATCATCGGCACCGGTTTCGTAGGCTGTTTCAATATCCTCGGCGCTGAGTTTTTCGTTTTCTAATTCAACACTGCCGCGATGAATTTCTTGCATGAGTTCTTTGGGCATGACTATTTCTACCAGCCATATGGGACTTTTGCCTAGCTTGGGCATTTTGCTACCAGGTTCATAGTCTTCAGGGCCTTTGACTTTGATTGGGAAATGCAGGTAATCTTTTTTGTAACGCACAGCACAGTCGTAGTCTAGTAACCGCTCGCCGCCACGTGGATCTGGCATTTTTTTGTGTGGCCACATAAAAGTACAAGTGACAAAGTACTTTTCGTACACTGGGCCTTCCACTAGCTCGCCATCTTTCCAGTGTGCAAAAGCATAAAGGTCCAATTCGTCTAGGACCCGTTCAAAATCCAGCAGGGTGTCCAAAGCACTATCTGTCATATAGATATCTTTGGTGTTTGTAATTATGTCGTGTAAACTAGCAGGCATGATCCGTTCCGTTTAAGTTATTTATCACCCAACCGGATCATAAGGATAAGAGCAAGAGTGCCCAGGACAGCTTAATACTTATGATAGATTTTGGGCAAATTTAATGGGTGTTTGTACCTGGTTCAGCATCGCCTAAATATTTGCGTGGACCATCACAAACAACCACTTAACATTACCCAAGGAGAATGCAATTTGTCCAAACGCAAACAGAGAACTGCGCATCAATTAGCTGATAAAACTGATAACACCATTAGGTTCAACAATTTTGTAGCGCAAAAGCGAACTGTTAATTTAATTCCCAAAAGTCTAAACCAAGAAACATACATAGGACTTCTCAATGATACTCAACGCAAGATAGTATTTGCAACAGGACCAGCAGGTACAGGTAAAACAATGCTAGCAGTGCTAGCCGCAATCAAGGCCTACAAAGAAGGCGAAATACAAAAGATCGTTATAACCAGGCCCGCAGTGGGCGTGGATGATGAAAAACATGGTTTCCTTCCCGGAACAATAAACGAGAAAATGGAACCATGGACCCGTCCCATCATGGATGTGATACTAGAGTATTACACGCCAAAGGACATAGCCAGGATGCTAGAAGAACAGACAATTGAGGTATCTCCACTAGCATTCATGCGAGGGCGAACATTCAAAAACTCGTGGATCATTGCTGACGAAATGCAGAATGCCACACCATCACAAATGAAAATGTTGCTCACCCGCTTAGGCGATGGTTCGAAGATGGTAGTCACAGGCGACACCAAGCAGGCCGACCGTAAAGATCCTGATAACGGTTTGCTAGACTTCAAAGGTCTAGTTGAACGCTACCAACATAGCAAGTACGTGGCAGGTGTTGAATTAACTGGAAAAGACATTCATCGTCATCCAGCTGTGTTGGAGGTGCTAAAGATTTATAAAGAACTATAACCCCATTAAATACTGGATATGATCCAGTATGAACAAATCAAAGAGGTACATCTTGAGTTAAGTACCAACTGTAACGCCAGCTGTCCTCTTTGTCCTCGCAACTTCTATGGGTATCCGCACAACGGAGGATATCCCATCACAGAACTATCTCTTGAAGATGTTCAGTCTATACTCAGCCCAGAATTTTTGCAACAATTAAAAATTGTGCAGATCAATGGCAACCTAGGTGATTTTATGCTGGCACGTGATGCACTTGCTATTGTAAAATACTTTCGAGAATCAAACCCACTCCTACGAATAGATATCAGTACCAATGCTGGCGCCAGGACAGATGCATTCTGGCAAGAGCTGGCACAGTACAAACCAGTGGTACGTTTTTGCATCGACGGACTAGAAGACACTCATTCTTTGTATCGCAGAGATACACAATTCCAAACAGTCATACAACATGCACGTGTGTTCATTGAAGCAGGCGGCCATGCCATTTGGAAAATGATTAAATTTGATCACAATCAACATCAAATTGACGAGTGCCGCACACTGTCCTGGCAACTGGGGTTTGCAAGTTTCAACAGTGTCGACCACGGCCGCAACAACGGTCCTGTGTTTGATCGTGAAGGCAAGCATGTATATTCAATTGGCGAAACTGTGCAGTACCATGATCCTGCCACACTAATAGACTGGCGCCGACAAAGCATCAACAAACAAGAACACTATATTCATCAGGTGCATGAAAAAATCACATGTGACACTGTTACTAAAAAAACAATTTATATCAGTGCGGCAGGCGATGTTTACCCTTGTTGCTATCTTGGCTTCTTTCCTAGAACATACGGATCAGACCTGTACCACGGCAATGATCAAATAAAACAGTTACTAAACGGAGTAGAAAACAATGCCAAACAAAAACCACTCCGCGAATGCATAGAGTGGTTTAATGCTGTGGAAGAATCATGGCGTCAGGATTCTTTTGAGTCTGGTAGACTATGGCGATGCAATCACCATTGTGGATCTAGTTCACGACCCGCACCAGCTCAAATATCTCAGACCAGTTCTTGACGATAGGGTAAGGGCACTCATGCTTCATGTTGTGTCCGTGCTCTATCAGAACGCTGTTGAGTCCGTAATTGTATCCGAGGTCAGCATTCTCGGGCTTGTCTTCAATCCACCACAGTCTGCTACCACGATACGGCTCTAGTGCCGCGTGTTTGTCACTGCCTGTTTCCAGGCAAACCACGTCATCAAACACATCACCGTAGTACTTTTCCAGGTTCATACGGCGCAGTTTCTGTGCATTTTTGTCTGTTGAGAGGCTGGTTATGCACACAAACCGGTAGCCAAGTTCCTCATTCAATCTCTTCACCCAGTACACACTGTCTCTTAGTGGTGGCAGGAATCCAATGGCAGCTGATTCATTAAACAGCCGGGTAAACTTCTTGGCTTCTGTCCATGTCAGGTCATCAAACTGCTCGTGGATCTTGTAATAGTCCTTGGCATTAGGCCGTTGCACATAGCCACGTTCTTGCATCCAGATAGCAAATGCCCATTCCCAATCCAGTAGAACACCATCGCAGTCGGTTAGTATCGTTCGATCATTCATATATCACCTTGAAAACAAATTAGGGGGCCTAAGCCCCCTGTTATTATTTGCTGTCTTTTACTTCCGTAAAGTCAGCATCCACCACTGTTTCATCTCGGGGCTTTTCGGCCTTGGCCTGATCAGTGTCTTTTTGCTGTTGGTCCGCAGTGGCCTGTCCCACTACATCATACAACGGCATGAACTTGGGAGCAGTTGCTACCAGCGTTTCTTGAATCTTTTCAGCATCCTCACCTGCAATGGCACCACGTACTTCTGCAATGGCCTTGCTGATTTCTTCAACTTGTTCTTCGCTTAGTTTATCACCATGCTCTTTCATGTTCTTTTCAACACCCCATAGCTGATGCTCTGCGGCATTACGGGCTTCAACCAGCTCACGTTGCTTTTTGTCTGCGTCAGCATTGGCTTCAGCATCAGCAACCATTTGCGCAATCTCAGCTTCACTCAGTCCAGAGTTGGCCTTGATGGTGATGTTGTTGCTCTTGCCTGTGACTTTGTCTTTGGCACTTACTTTCAAGATGCCATTCACGTCCACATCAAATGTAACTTCAATCTGTGGTGTACCACGTGCGGCAGGAGGAATGCCATCCAGGCTGAACTCACCCAACAGTTTGTTGTGCTGAGCCATTTCACGTTCGCCTTGGAATACTCTGATTGTGACAGCAGGCTGGTTGTCTTCCGCAGTGGAGAACACTTGGCTACTCTTGGTAGGAATAGTTGTGTTCTTTGTGATCACCTTGCTCATGATGCCGCCCATGGTTTCGATACCCAGGCTCAGTGGAGTAACGTCCAGCAACAGAACGTCTTTGCGTCCGCCACCCAGTACATCACCTTGGATGGCAGCACCAGCGGCAACTGCTTCGTCGGGGTTCACGTCTTTGCGTGGCGCTTTGCCAAAGAAACTTTCCACGTAACCTTGTACCATTGGCATACGTGTTTGTCCACCAACCAGCACCACATCATCAATGTCACTGGCACTTAGTCCAGCATCAATCAAGGCCTGGCGGCATGGCTCGATACTACGTTCCACTAGATCCGTTACCAAGGCTTCTAGCTTGCTACGGCTTAGTTTGATAGCCATGTGTTTGGGGCCACCTGCATCTGCTGTGATGTACGGCAGATTTACTTCAGTTTGCGCACTTGAGCTAAGTTCAATCTTTGCTTTCTCTGCCGCGTCCTTTAGACGTTGCAGTGCCAGAGTGTCTTTGCTTAGATCAATGCCCTGTTCCTTTTGGAACTCTTCAACCAGGAAGTTGATAATGCGTTGGTCAAAGTCTTCACCGCCCAGGAATGTGTCTCCATTGGTAGCAAGAACTTCAAACTGCATATCGCCATCAACGTTTACAATCTCAATAACTGATACGTCAAACGTACCGCCACCTAGATCATACACCGCAATCTTGGCATCCTTCTTGGCGCCTTTGTCCAGGCCGTATGCCAGTGCGGCTGCTGTGGGCTCGTTGATGATACGCAGTACTTCAAGTCCAGCAATCAGACCTGCGTCTTTGGTTGCTTGGCGTTGACTATCATTGAAGTATGCAGGCACTGTGATCACCGCTTGGGTCACTGCTTCGCCCAGGTAGTCCTCTGCGGTCTGCTTCATCTTGCGAAGCACTTCTGCAGAGATTTGTGGAGGTGCTAGTTCACGATCTCCTGCTTTGATCCAAGCATCTCCATTGGCCGCTTCCATCAAAGTAAACGGCATCTGCTTGATATCTTTTTGCACTTCTTTGTCTTTGAACTTGCGCCCAATAAGACGTTTGGCGGCAAAAATTGTATTTTTGGAATTTGTGACTGCCTGGCGCTTGGCGCTTGCACCTACTAGAACTTCATCATTAGCGTATGCAACAATAGATGGTGTTGTACGTGCGCCTTCTGAATTTTCGATTACTTTTGGTTTGCCGTTTTCAATAACAGCCACGCATGAGTTTGTGGTACCCAGATCGATACCTATGATTTTAGCCATTCTTATTCTCCTTTAACAAATGGTGTTGTACGCAGACCCAATCGGCATCTGCGTACAAATATTTATACCTGATTGTACAGGAGATCTGTGATTTATGCAATAGTTTTGGAATTAATATCTTGCTTGAGCACAGCCCAGCGGTACATGGGTTCAACTTCACGCATGAACTCCTCACCCACATCCATGCTCACAAAGTTGTACTCTTGCATGCCTTGTTCACTGTAGGTAATGTCCTCGCAGGCTTTGCTAGTGAAACCCAGGCTACGCATCAGCGCACGGAATTCACCAATCCAGCGCGGGTCAGTATAGATGAGTCCTGTTTCGTTGCAGTTCCAAGTCTTGGTATCAAAGTAAGCACGGAGCTCACCATAATCACCGTTTTCGTAGGTGTCTGCAAGTTCCACACGAACCACAGTAACAGCCTGCTCAAATTGTGTCCAAAGACCCTGACCGTTGGTGTGAGTTTGCCAGTTGACTTTTTTACTAAATTCCATTGTTACATACTCCAGTAGGTTTCGCTTGCAGGGTTGCAACACCAAGGGGTGTCACGATCAATTTGAATGTCTTTGCCAGTCATCAAATTCTTCACAGTTTGCATTGTAGCATGAAACTCAATGCGGAACTGGCTGGTAGGGTACAGTTGGTATTGCAGTTCACGCACTTCTCGGCGCATTTCTGCCGCATCACGATGTTGCCAAACTGTGGTACTAAACAAACGCTCGCCAGTTTTGGTACGACGGTCTGTTTTGTAGATGTACATGGTATGTGACTGTTTCATATCAAACCTCCTGAGCAGTAAGACGAGCGTCCATCATTTCGCTAAGAATGAACTTGGCAATGTTCATGTGCTTGCGAGCGGCTTCGTTACGGCCCATCGCCAGCAGTTCTTGTGCATCGCTCAGCACACCCATTGCAACCATTTCCAGTCCTGTGAAGCGAGCAGTGATGCTCTGCATGTATTGTTCACGGATATCTTCTTGCGACATACCGTAGCAGTTGGTTTCAAATTCTGTCATTTCTAGCTCCTTTTTGCTTACTATGACTATAGTATAGCATTAAACGGATTTATTGGTCAACCGTTTTTAGGTGCTGTAAGTCGTTGATTTTGAACAGATTTTTGCACTGCAAGTGCAAGATTTGCTTATTTTTTAAGCAGTTTTTGGTGCAGGGCGTTCAAATAGTCCGTTTGGGCACGGAGTCTGCGTTCCAGCTGATCCATTTTTTGTTGCATGAATGCCAGCAGTTGTTCGTGGTGTTGCAGTGCTTCGCGGGTGTCTTTGAGCTCTTTGACTTGGCCCAGCAAGGTAGGACGTGGAGGAGCATTTGGGTCAACTGCACGTTTTTTCTTTTGCCTGTACTGGCGAAGCATTGCTGGGTTCATAGTATATATTTATCGTCCAACACACCAGGTACCTTGACAACCACTGTGTAGGTATCTTCTAGATAATGGCATTCGCATACATCGCCCGGTTCCATAACAATGATATCACCAGCGGTGTATTCTTGTCCGCTCATGACCACACGGCCAGCAGTGATAAGGTTTATCTCTGTTGCAATTTTATGGGTGTGGGCCGCACATGACTCGCCTTTGAGATTGGACTGATAGGCCACTTCGCAGGCACTGGTTTTGAACACAGCTTTTTCAAACTGGCCAATGAACCAACCTCGTTCACCACTGTCACTGTGTCGTAACTTCTTCATGGGGTCCCTCCTGATCTATTTCTTTTTGCAGTCGTTCCACAACGCCAGTTAGATAGGTTGGATCTAGTTGTGCCATTATGCGAGTGATATAGTCGCTGTAGTTGGTAAAGAAGTATTCAAAGATCTCGTCAAAGGCACCTTCACTTTTGAAAGTGTTGCGTATGACTGTATGGTTGTTGAGATCTAAGATAACATGAGCAGTTTGGTCTTTGGTGCCAAGTCTGCGCACAATTTCTACCTTCTCATCCCACTGCACATTGTCAGGATTATCCATCCAGCCCTTTTGACTTGTTTTTACTCCTGGGCGTGGTTTACGAAAGTACCAGGCTACCAAATGTATGTTGTGTTTTCTAGACATTGAAATTTACTCCTAGATAGTCTTGATGATTGATTTTTCTTCGTTGGTCGATACTGTTTATATATCCACGTAGCAGGTCAGAGTTGCCTGTTTTTTCTACCTGTATATGAGCATGATCAACGACTCGTTTGAATGCCATGTCGGTGCTGTAAAAACGACAATCTTGTAATTTTGTTAACTGTTGCTTTGCCAAGAACTTGAACTGCGTTGGTAGGTTTTCTATCAGCAAGGTATCGGGCATGACAAGGTTTTCTATGTTCCAGTGGTCTGCATATTCTTCTATTTCAATCAGTTGTCCAACACCAAGCACACTCACAGCATCTATCACAGTGTTGAACATGATATTGTTTTTGCCCACAAAGTCTTTTGCTTGGTTAAGATTACGCATGAACTTGGCCCAAACAAGAGGCCAGCGATGATATGCATTCACCTGACCAAAAGCATCTACGCTCACTACCAATGTAAGATTCTTAATAAGAGATAACTGTGCAAAAGTTTCATCGCTTACGCTGGTTAAGTTGGTGTTGATTACTAGTTCGGGTTGTTGTTCCTGTTGAGAAATAGCGGCTATCAACTTCAAGCATTCGTCAATCAGCAATGGCTCGCCGCCAGCTAGATACACATACTTGGCTTCCAACATCTTGTGGTGATTGAACGGAACTGGAGTACTGGGCGGCATGCCTAGCTCGCGGGCCCACAAACTGCTGGCGCCATACCAACACATCACACAACCTAGATTGCAGGTATTGTCAGCACGTAGGTCATAGGAAACAATGTCAGGAAGTTGTCCTGTTTGCCAAGAAGAAAGATATTGCTTTACCTCAGGGTCTTTTAACCAACGTACGGTGTGTTTTTGTCTTGGACTAATTTGCCCGGATGCTTCCAAGTTGTAACAGTTGTTGCAGTGAGCAATAGGCTGACCATTCCATATTTGCTGACGTAAACTATCGCTGTGATCATCAAACACATCACCAATTGGCAAGTTTGAATCACAACAGAGATAGTTCTTTTTAAGTACGCCCTGGTGCTGGTGTATAAACGGCAGTGCGCAAAAGGTCTTGTTACCAAGACGCTTTAGGATATCTGACATAGTTCGGTTATGGTAGCACTCAAGTTGATCTCGTGATCAGCTACCAATGGAATCTTGGCAATACCATTTCGAATAATAATAATTGCTTCATCTTGTTTTTCAGGAGTGTTACCCCACAAGTCAAGATTGTCGTACATCCAACGGAACATGTCGTCCATTTCGTCCACACGCACACTGGCACACAGTAGCTTACGAGCATCATAAATTTTGCCAGCTTTGAATAAGTCCACAGCGGCCAGCTTGTAATCAGCAGTACCACCTTCATCCTTGCCAGCCTTGGCCAAGGTACCAGACGTTGAGTTTGCTTGACTTAGATTCAAACATTTGCGCAGGTCTGGATATGTTGCTTTGACATAGCTGTCCAGCGTATCCAATTCAAAATCTACACCTTCTGTGACCAACACAGTGGCCACACGTGCAGTGAATTCTGTATGGTCTGTGCTGTCAATATGGAATCCTTGGCAACGACTTTGCAGTGCAGGAATCACATAATGACGTTTGTTGCAAGTAAGAATAAACCTTGCTGTGTTAGAATAAGTTTCCATCAAGCCACGCAACACAGCCTGTGCGTTATGACTCAAGTAGTCGGCTTCGTCCAGCAACACAATCTTGAATTCACCAAACGGCATGGTCTGCACAAAGCCTTCGATCTTGTCTCGAATAAATTCAACGCCGTTGTCTCGACTGGCATTGATCTGCAAGAAGTCGTATTCGTCAATGTCTAGACTATTAACTAATACTTTGGCAAGAGTTGTTTTGCCTGTGCCCGGACTACCAGAGAACAGCAAGTGAGGAATAGTTTTTTCTTGGATCCATGAACTCACTTGTTCACGCTGATTTGCACTTTGAAAAACATAATCTTCAATTTTGCTTGGACGGTATTTTTCTACCCAGAGTTCTTTCATTTCTTTACCTTTGTTTCTTCGTATACCACACGGCGCACAACCTTGCCATCATCCTCAATCTTGGGATCCTTACGCTCGGGTTCAGTAATGGGCTCTTTCTTAACAAAAAGACCTACAGCATCGTTGAACGTTTGTTGTTGTGCATGATACATGCGAAGCTCGTCTTCTGTCAATGGACGAGCCTGCCGGAAGAATGTGTTGCCTAATAGATACGCCACAAATCTCACATGGTAAGTGATCAACGATAACAGCATCACCAGGGTAATGCCCACTGCCAATACAGTCTGGGTATAGCAGTTAAACACCAGTTCCAACATGAGACTCCAGAATCCAGTAACACCCAGATCCAGTTCGTCTTCTTTTGTTTTTTGATCAAAACTGCGAATGTGCGTGTTTAGTGTTTGATGTAGGTCTGATCTGCTTTGATGCAGTATGTCAAGTAGGCCTCGAAACACCTGTGTCAGTGTTGTGGTTACGGTCTTTTTAGTATTTCCACGATCCGTTGTTGTTCCCATTCTTCTTCTCCGGTAAATGTTGGTAGTGAATTATATTCGTCTTCTAACCAGCATTTTAGCAGATAAAGTTCGTGTTTGCAATAGCTTCCGGTAAAACCCTCGTTGTATGGAGAATTTATTTCTCGAAGAGCTGTTCGAACAGCATCGTAAGCGTCTTCGAGACTTGGTTTACGGAACCCCATGTCAGTCCCGAGATTTGCGTTCCGCCATCACAGCAGTGGAAGTGGTTTCGTCATCTAACGGACGTGTGTCGCTGACAAAAATAACTGCGGCAGGATCCACTCGTTGGATTAAAAATTCCTCGTCGTCCACTTCTACTTGCAGTGCTCGACTCCAGCGACCGTGTTCAATCATGATCCACTGCCCGGGTACAACATCAACTTGATCTGGACCCACTGCATATACTTCTGCCCAGCGAGGACGAATACCTTCAGTCTTGCCGTTGTCGCCAAGAAGCACAATACCACTGTTTAGTTTGCGTTCAGAGAATGTCATGTCTTTGACAATGATATTGTCCTTGAGTGGCACAAGTCGTTTGATCTTGTGTGTAAATCTTACGCCGCCGTGATCCTTGAACAGATCTCGCATGTCTGGTTGTTGCATGATTTCCTCTTAGATTCTTGATGGACCGGATGGTTTGTTACCCTTGGGCTTGAGCAACTCTTGATTGACCACAGCAGTTTTTGCCACAGCGTCAGCAAGGCTACCGCGAAGGTTCTTTGAAGGTGGTGCATCTTCTGCACGTGCATCTTCTTGTGCTAGTTCTGCTAACAATGGATCCACAGTGCTGTTCTGTGCATTGTGTGGAACAGGATTTTGAAACACGTCAGGATCTGGACCTTCTGCTGTCAACCGTGCGCCAGCTCGTGCATTGGTATTTCGAATTTGATCAACACGTTCTTCTGTGTAGATTGCATTGTTCTTGTAGTACTCGCCCATGACTTCTTTCTTTTCTCGAGCAATTTCGCCGCCTGACCCTAGCTCATCACCACGAGCATTGACCTTCATGTTTCCCACTGCAACTGCTTCTTCATTAGAAAGGCGCAATCCATCCATATCCACAGCTTTGCCCATGGCTGATCTGTATAAGTTTTTTGACATTTATTTCTCCGTTATTTTAAGAACTCAGCTGGATCAAGATCATAGTACAAACTGTCAATTTTGTGTACACCAATTTTGTACAGTACATAACTACTCACGCTAGATCCACGCCCTACACCCCAAACAATTTTGTTTGTTCTTAGGGTGTCTACTAGATATTTAAGGTATTGCAGTAGTGTCAACAGATTTCTAGCCTGGAACAACAACAACTCATGCCCGCATCGTTGTAGTTCAGCATCTGTGGCACATTGTTCAAGCACCCATTTTGCAATATCTAATTGTTTGTATTGTTCTGGCATGTGCCAGTTGCTTTGTTGACGTTGATCAAATTCTTCTACTGTGAGAGTATGAATGGGATCAAACTGTGTCAATACCGGCAGGTCAGCATACAGCTGACGTACCGCTTGATTGTAGGAGGCAGAATCTTCTACATTAAATCTGGAGAGGTCAAGTGTTGGATTTTTGTAAAGCAGTTCACACAATTCGTCTTGTGTGGTATATGCTTGTCCATAGCTGTTGTATTTCATTTGATATCAATGATACCTTTGAAATTTTTACTATTTTTTTCCATTTCTTCCAGTTGCCTGGCTTGTCTGTTGCCAATCTCAACTTGGTAGTCATTGATCAACATTTGCAGTTGACCCATAACACTCACTGGCCCAAATCGATAAGCCTGGGTGTACCGAGCCTGGAGGTCATTGAACTTTTTGTACAATTCTTCTGTACTGAGTTCTTTGAGATTCGGAGCCAGTGGATGAAACACTGTTAGGCCTTGGCTTCTTTACGTGCGTTCTTTTCAGCAGTGATTTCATTGCGGCGAGCTTTGATTAGCTTGCCAACTTCTGCTAGTGCTTTGCGAGCACGTGTTCCTGCGGCTGAGTTACCAGCTGTGAACTTTTCGTCCTCTTTAGACCATGCTTCGATTGCTTCTTTGATTGATTGTGCTGATGACATTAGATATCTCCTTGTTGTCGATTTTCACTATAGTGTGCGTCAAACTCACCACCTGGGTAGCGAGCCTTCAGTTTATTTACGTTCTCTGCAATGACCTCGTTTGGATCTAGGTTCAAAGCAGTACACGCATTGGTCCAGTACCACATGACGTCGCCTAGTTCGCGCTTCATATGGAACAGATTTTCGTCTGTCAAGGGTTTGCCTTGAAAGAATATCTTTTTGGGGATTTCAATGAACTCGCCCGATTCTGCAGCCAGTCCTAGACATGCCGTGAGTAGCAGTGGAATATTGATGCTTGGGCCATGCCTTGATTCCGTCTCGCCTTCAAACAGTTCATAGTTTGCGTCCAGACGATCGCATTGGTCCATGAATGTAGTAAGGTCTTTGCTGGGCTCGCTTGTTACCGCAGTAACAAACTCTTGATAACGAGTTAAGTCAATTGACATTTGATTCTCCTTAACAGCAAGTTTACACTGTGCTGTCAAGAAGGTCAACCATTAGCCTACTCGATACCAAGTTAATGTGCTACTCACATATAAAAATTGGGCAAATGAGCCTGCGGTTGCAGTGGTCAATGCACCAATAATGGTATCACCTGCTTTGGGTGTATGAGTGATTGCGGTAACTGCTTGAGTAAACGAAATTCGAATATCAGTTCCATCAAACGCATCAGGCATGGTGACGGTCAAGGCAGCAATGGTACCTGCAGGAGCAACCACCGTGGTGTGCTTGCTAAGGTCAAGCACAATGTTAGCACTTGTTACCGGAGTAGTTATAGCAGCCGAACGATCATATCGCCCGCCTTGTGTGATCACGTTGCCCTGCACCACAGCATTACCGCTCACACCCATACCACCGTTGACAACCAGTGCGCCGCGGTTGAACTGGTTGGTAACTGCACCAGAGTCTGCATATACGTTACCTACACCACTACCGCCAACATAGATGTTGCCTTGCACACCTATGCCGCCAAATACTTGCACAGCACCAGAAGTTGAGTTAATACTTGTGGTTGTGGCACGTGCGTAGATGTTACCCAGTGAGCCATCGCCAACTACCAGGTTACCAGCACTACTAATACCGCCGTATAATGTACTGCCAGGAATACCAACTTGTAGGGCACCTGTTGTGCCGCCTGCGGCATTACCAAATGCAGTTGTACCTGCGCCAATCTTTACAAAGTCATTGTTGTTTGGGCTCAAGATCCAGGTGTTACCTTGAATAGCAGCGCCGCCATTTGACTTGAATGCCGCATGTGTATGTGATGTTGCATTAGCAGTATTACTAATAGTATAGTGACCGCCAACATAAACTTTTTGTGCTACGGCCACGCCACCAAGTACTTTCAATGAAGCATCAGCAGTGGTGCTAATAGCATCTCGAGTGCTTAAACTGAATATACCACCTTGGTTGGTACTTGTACCGTCACCGCCGATTACCAAGTTACCACCAATGTATGCACCACCAGTAGTGATGCTCAGTGTACCGCGAGCATTTGCTCCCAGTGCCTGTTGAGCACGTGTGCTGGCATTGGCATAAATGTTACCAGCGGTAATAATGTTTTTAACAACATACACACCACCACCAAGTTGGAATGAGCCGGTGCCCACGCCAACAGATTCTTCAATACTGGTCAGGCCAAATGCGCCACCAACGTTTAGTGCGCCACCAATACCAAGTCCACCAGCAATTACCAATGCACCAGTGCTGGCATTAGTTGATGTATTTGAATTGGAGATGTGAACGTTCTTGTTGAACACCCAGCCATCGTGGGTGTTGCTGTATGTGATTTGTGCATTGGCAACTGTGGCGTTACCAACAGTGATGCCGCCGCCATCTAGTAGTGCAGTTGTTCCGGCTCCAGTACCGAGCACAATGTTCTTGTCTTCTACTGTGACTGTTTCTGTATTAAAGAATGTTGAGTTGCCTAGTACAGTAAGGTTACCATACACAGTCATGCTTTGACTGTTGTCAATTACCACAGCTGGCAACAACAATCCGTCTATTGTGCCGCCTGGTGGCCGTGTGCTGATAACAATGTTACCACCAATACTGCTATTACCAGCAGTACCACCTGTTCCACTTGTGACAGAGAAGAATCCAATCTGTCCAAGTTCGTTGTAGTCATATGTGATCTGATCTCTGTTGGTTGTGTACCCATATGCATTGACATATCCCACGTAGTCACCATCGTTTAGGATAATTTCAGCAACAGCCGCACCTGCGCCAGGATCAGTTGCACGACTCTTGGCAACTGAATAACCAGCCACTTGGTTGTTTGCAAAGTTACCTGCACTCTGGTGAGTGTTGTAACTGGTCATTGGACCTTTGATACTCAAAGTATCAGCGCCACCTTTGTAACTGTCCAATGCAACAGACGTTGCATACAAGTTACCAAAACCTATACGAAGTGTAGGATTAGTAGTAACAGCAGAAAGATAAAAGTTAGGGTCACGGAAGTTGGGATTGCCACGAGTGAGTTCTCGCACAAAAACTGTAACACCAGAGTCTGCACTAGAGAATTCCAGTATGTAAGAACTCGGAGCATCAGCAAACGTGATAACGTTGTTGCGGAAGCCTGGTAAACTGGTCAAGTCGGTTGTGATACCGCTGGGTAATTCAAATGTGTGGCTAGGACTATTTACTGTCAAATATACCAACATTCTTGAAAATTGCAAATTGCCAGGCCAATTCAATACCTGTCCAATTGTGATACTACCAAAGGTGTCGATCTTTTGCAGGTTGCCGTCGCTGATGTCTAGATCAAATTCGCCGGCAGTGGTGCCCCAATCAAAGATAGTCTCCGTGATATTTTTAAGTTGTATATTAATCAACTGTTGACCCAGCATGTCGTTGTTGATTGTTGTACCAATCAATGCTGACTTCAGCAAGGCTTTGTTTTGAATATCTTCTACTTCTGACTTAATAAAAGCAAAGTTGTTTTTGATATTCGTGAAGTTATCACGGAATCCTTGCGAGTCGTTGTCCTGACCTGCAATAGGGTAATTACCGTTGATATTAAATGGATTGACGTTACTTGGCATTCTTTATTTTACTCCGCTCAATTTGGGAACTTTATATATTTATCCTCCGTTTGTGGTGCTGAATAAACATCCACATTCAGAGGCGCTGTTACTACTTCACGCACAGGATCCAGTTGCTGGAATGTGCTCAAAGTGTACTCGGGCAAGGTTTTGCCCAGTTTAATACTTGGATCATAGAAGTACTTATTGTTATCTTGCTGTATGTACACAGTTTGATTGAACTCAATTTGACGCAGGAACGTCATGCTAACCACGTTGTCTGTTATGCTTACTTGCCAAATACCAGCTTGTTTGTTTGGCACAGCAGGATCAGATGCATGTGCTTGGTAGCCAGGAATAGGCACCCACTGATTGAAATTAAACTCGTCAAAGTCTTCTCCGGCAGTGGTATCTCCAAAGCGATTGATCAAATTCCAACCATCATTTTCATATGGTTCTGTGGGGTCACGTACTGCATCCAAGTACCCTTCTTGTTGCACCCAGACACAAGTATCGCCATCTTTGACAGAATAACCCAGTGTGCGCAAACGATCCACAGTGGTGTGATTAAAGTCCTGGAAGCTGATGTTCCTCACACCAAAGTTAACAATAAAGAATTCGCTTTCTGCAATGATTGTGCCTTTATTACCACCCACAGTAACCAAGCCACGAGTGGTTGTGACAGCATTGAGTGTTTCGGTACTGCCGCTGTTGACAGGAATCCAATCAATTGCATCAGCACTGGTTAGCACAGTTCCTTTGTTGCCAACTGCGGTAAACACAATAGAGTAGTCAACTGCGTTAAGGCTGCTCTTGTTGGTTGTTGTGATAGTATTCCAATTGACACCGTTTTCACTACGGATAATAATACCACGCTGACCAACTGCTACCCATACACCACCACCAAATGTAACTGCATTCAAATCAGCAGTTGTGACACTATTGTTAATAACCCAGCTTAGTCCGTCTGTGCTAGTTAGTATGGTGCCTGCTTCTCCAACAATGATCCAGAGGCCGTCGCCATATGCAACTTGATTTAAGTTAACATCCAGCCCTAATGATATTGGAGACCACACCTCGGCATCGGTGCTGGTCAATACAATTCCTTCGACACCTACTACAATCCAACGGCCATTGCCGTATTCTCCATGTAGTAAGTTGAGCACCTGATTGGTTGTTTGAATATCCCAAGTACGTGCATCAGGGCTAGTAACAATCAATCCTCGGTCACCAGCAATCAACCATTTTCCATTTGCATAGTATACTGAGTTAAAGTTGTAGTTGCCTAGAGAAAATACCAAATCATTGGCTCCGTATTTCTCAGCGGTCACTGTTGACTTGAGTGGCACAGACAACTGAATTGTAGTAGGAGTTTTGCTTAATACATAGGTACCGTCATAGAAGTTGGTACCAGACATAAAACTACCTGTACCAATTTTTTCTGTACTAGAGAATGTTAGTGTACTAGATCCTGTTGCGGCATTTGCTGTAATAACATCCTTAAAATTCAAAATAGTGCCGATGTTTAGATTGGCATCAAGCACAGATCCGTTTACCACAGTGCCTGCAACTTTACCAGTGCCTGCCAGGCTAATGTTAGCATACTTGGCGCGAATAAATGTTCCTGACGCGGCAGCAGGGTTATTAAATCCGTAGCCAACATCAAGTTGATCACTGTCACTAACAAGTATCAAATTGCTACCAATACTGGCTGATGCAGACAGTGTCACTGTTACATTTGCCCCAGCAAAGGATGTAAACACAATTGGTGCGCCTGAGCTTAGAGTTGATGTCAATGGACTTGACAGTCGTATTTGTTTTTGTACACTGCTAATCACTGTGGCTCTGCTCACAGAGTTTGCTACAGTTTTGGTTATATAATAGCTGGTGCTTGCTACATTACTATTAAGCAAGAACGATCCTGCACTGAGTCTTGGCTCGTCGCTTAACAGTAGGTAAGTAGAATTTCCTGTTGCAGTAAATGGCAATCCTGTTTCGTAAGAAAGATCAATGGTACTGTCTACCAGTGACCAATTGGTTCCATCTTGACTGGTGATAATTTTTCCAGCTGTACCAACTGACACTGTCACGCCTGAATAGTTGTATATGTCTGTTAAGTTAATGTTTGCATTTAGATTGGTATCCTGGACAATCCATGCGCCGCGATTGTATAAACCAATGGAGTTGATTTGGTTAAAACTAGGGTTGGTTGCTGGAATAAATCTTCTGTTTTCAATGTCATAGAACTTGCTAAGATAGTTGTCAAGTTGATATCTGTCAATGGTAAACTTGTATTGGTTAATCAAGTTTACTACACTGTATCCTTTGGTCGACAAACTTTGTTTTACCCGGAAGAACATTTCTGCGCCTGCGCCGGGTTTGGCATAAGCCAGCACACAAGCACGAACAAAGCCCAGTGCTTGCCCGGTACTGGGCTGGATGCTAGTCATCCATTCTGGCAATGCTCCTTGGAATTCGTATCCAATATTCTGCTCTACTTCTGCAGTCATGTTTGCAAAACTGTTAGGGTAAATGGTTATGACAGAATCACTGCTCTTCAGGCTAGAGGATACTAGGCCATAGTCAACAAAATTTGAAACACCGGCACCAACTGATTCAAAATCGTCTTGGCTATCAGCAGTGACATAAATGAATTCTAAATCTTCTGTTGGAGGAAACACATTTTTGTTGACTCGAGTCACTGCGCCGCCTGCAACAGATGGATTTTGGTAATCCAATACTTCAACATACAATACTTCGTATTTGACATTGAAGTTGTCATCTAATGCAACTGCGTATTTCAAATCACTGAGTTTGCTTTCACGTGACTTGTGGAAGTTTCTAATAGATACTGCATACTCTTCAAGTTTGCTTGCACGTACACCCGGTACTGCCAAGAATCTCAAATCACTTGATCTGCCAAACCAAGGGTCTTCAAATCGGTATAACAAATCATCACTGATAATACGTGGATCGTTTAATGTAGCATAAAACAATTTTCGCAAGTATTCAGGCAAGAAAGCACGAACATATAGATTTTCAAACGGCTCTTGATTAATGTTTCTTAAGCGTATGGTGAACTCTCTGTCGGCAGTGGCAGAATTGTCTGTGGTGGTTGCAGACACAACAAATGTATAGGTATCATCAAATGTGGTGCGGTCAACGTCGATTTGTGTTCCTATATCGAAGTTAAAGAACTGGAAGCTGGCGCGACCAGCTATCAATCCAGTTGGTAATAATATAAGTCCATTTGGTAACCTACCACTCTTGAGAGAGTATGTTAGTTCCTTGTTGTTCAAGGATGCTGCCTTGACTCCAATGGTACTTACTCGACCGTTATCAACAGCGCCGAGGTTAGCGCCAGTGACCCAGGCAATCTCGTTGTCAATGTCGTTGAGGATTGTTAACGTATAGGTAATAGGTGTGCTGGTTCTGTCAGGAAACAAACTAGGATATGCCACAACTTGAAATTTATATTCTGAGTCGATTGTGGATACAGTTGGTAACTGTCCTGTTAACCATCCAGTGTTGGCATCAAACGTCAGTCCAGGCGGCAGAGAAAGATTGTCTTGATCAAAGCCTTTTTTATCAAATTGCACAACAATCGGAGAGTCCATGTCAAACTTTGCCGGCCCGCTTGCGACCACTGCATACTTTACTGTCTCGGCAGGGTTAAAATAGTAGGCTTTGAATTGAAAACTAAAGTATCTATCCTGGCGCACAGGCAACAACTCGTCTGGTTGAGTTAGCATGCTTGGGTAGTAGTTGCCATCTATGTCAACTGTAAAGATAGTGTTGTCGGCATAGATAAATGTGTTGTCAACTGTGAAGAATCGTTTGCTGATGACAGTAAATGAATACAGCTTGTTGGCGTATGCACGACCATCGTAGTATCTAACAGTGAATTGATATGTGACAGTGGGACTTCGCCCGGCAAAGTCCCAGGTGTATTCGTCATATAGTGTGGCATTGAATCCGCCAGTACCTGCAGGCCCTGGTTCAGGAGGTGCAAGTGCAAATCCTGACAGCTTACCGGACTTGGTAAGAGTCAGACCCATTGGCAATCGACCCGACGCAACTGACCATTCAGCCACAGAAGACGGGCTGATATCTAGTGCAGTAAATTGAATATTTACAAATCCGCTATCAAACACAGATCCAAGATTTTCCGCAGTTGGGGTGTATATCTGTGGAGGTAATAAATTATTAACTGAAATACTAAATGTACGGTCAGCCAATTGACCTAGACTGTTACTTGCACGAACAGTAAATTTATACAACCTTGCCAGTGTGCTGTCCCCATTTGAGTCATTGATAAGTGGATAGCCATATAGTCTTCCTTCGGCACTCAACGAAATACCTGTGGGCGGCGTGCCTGACAGGAATGTGTATCGTGTGGGTAACCCAGACGGATCATTGACTTCTAGAGTTTTATCAAATTCAGTCTGTTCAGAGAAGGTACCGAGGTCACCTCCGGTTGTGATCCATTCAATTCTTGGCGGCTGTGTTGTTTGTGTTAGTTGATCTGGCGGAGCAGTCACCCAGGCAGCTGGTTGTCCATAGTAGGTATTACCAAGCACGTATGGGTAAATCGGACCGCCTTGAGCGTCAATGGTCACAAAGTAAGCATAAGTTCCTGTAGGGAAATCTGGAGTCACGCAGAATCGTCCGTTGTGTGTGTCTAGAGTGCCTGCATTGGTAAATTCGTAATCTTGTACAAAAATACCCATTGGATAGTCTATTAGATTTGCACCCGTGGTGCCAGAACGATATGCGGCAGACTTCAATGTGTATCCACTCTGCATTCTATTCACTGCACTCAAGTTATTGCCAATGCTGGTATAACCGTATGGGCCGTACACTGGATATCCGTCGGCAGCAAAGCCTAGTATTTTACTATGACCATCTGGGTGGCGTAGGCCGCCACGCAGGTAAGGTATAACCCTGCACTCAGCAAACCCTGTGCTAGACAATGAACCTGCAGAATGGCCCACACCAGAAATCCAAGCACGGTCAAAAGAGAAATCATGATAGTGGTACTGGTCCGGAGGTGCGGCATGACCGCCTGCACGATCCTCGCCAAAATCATAGCCTAGATCACGACCAGCTTCTGCGGCTGCATTGTAGTTGTATCCATATGGAACTGGGGGTGCATTGGCCGGCGCACCACGTGCAGCCGACGGACTAAACATGCTGACACCATTGAGCCATACACCTACCAGTCCTTCGCCCACTCGTTGATGTGTAGACGCAGGTGCATTGGTGCCCATGCGATTGGGGAAAATTATGTCAAAGTTTTGTGGTGCAGGCGTGTTGACTGCAACAGGATTACCAAAGCTATGGTAAGGCAGTCCTGTTCCAAAGAAACGAATTGTAGTGGGTTTTATTACCCAAGTTGATTCATTTGGACCAAGACGCTTTAGGTCCTTGGCACTAGCAGTTCCGCTAATATCTTTCGACTGTATCATAGTTATCCACTTTAATGTAGTATTTAGTGGAAACGGATACAGTTAAGCCTGCGCTTCACCCCAACGTAAAACTATGTTTGTTTTGGTAATGTTGCCTGACACAGATCTAACGTTGATACACAGCACGTCCGCGCCATTGGGATAAACACCACGTCCGCCCAGCGCACTTTGTGTCAATTCCTTGAATGGCGTTAGACTCAGCGTATTCAACTGTCCAGGACTTGCCACATACGAAAACACCTGCTCTCCTGGTATTGCGAATGCATTTGCGCCAGTAAATGATGGAGTCACGCACACCTGAGAGAAGCTGGGTTGGCTACCATATACAGGGTCATTTATACTGAGAAATACAGAGTTGGTATCAAAATTACTTGGGTTCAGTACCGCACGTACAATAATATTACTGGCTGATGCAATGTCACCTGATGTGACTTCTAAACTTTCCAGTAGAATCTGCGCACGGTTTAACAATTCTCTGTCACCTAGATCGCCCACAATAGAGTTGGAAACTGATGGTGCCAGTCGAATTGCAAACAGTGTTTGTTCAGATGTAGTTACGGTAAAGTTGTTTTCTTGGTAGGAGAAGATGTAACCACGGTCTGTGTCAAATCCGCCGTCCATGACATAAGCACTACCCCAGTGGGTGATTGTTGGGCTGGCCAAACAACTCACAAGTTCAACACCGGCCAGCACATTGTGCGATCCGGGCACGCCTGCATAGAATGTACGCAAAGCGCCACCAATGAACACTTTCAGGGTTGAACCACGAGTGATGTTTAGTAAAGTATTTCCAATCTTGCCGTTGTAGCTGATTAACTCATTGTCAATGTACACTATGCCTGCATTAGGAAAAAAGGTACCATCTTGCACTGAGAAGTTGGAACCATTGGCAGGGGAACCTGCAGTCATTGCACCAGACAGTTTGCTGACCACGCCGCCACCTTCGTTGATAACTTCATAACGAACTGGTAAGTTACCAGTGCGCATGTAAGCTTCGTTGTTTACGTTGTTGTTTTTGATCTTGTGTGCAAACACCCAACCGCCGTCAATACCACGAATCATGTAGTCAATTGATCCGGCACCGTACCAGGTAAACTGAATTGCAATCATTTGCATTTTGTTTGGCAGGAACAAATAACCACTTGGTCCTGTGCCGTCCAGTCGGTCTAGGTTAAAGTCAGTCTGCGGAACACGCAGTTCCTGTATCAGATACATTTTAACGCCTGCCGCTGAACCCACACCACGATAGTCAGGTGTGACTGTTATTGAAGTGTCTGCGGTCAAGCCTGTGATTCTATGTGTCATACCACGGATAACCACCTGCTTACCAACTTCAAGCTGTTGTGTGAATTTAGTTCCAGACCCAACCACACTGTTCGAGTCTGGCGAGACTGATACTGTGCCGGCTGTTTGGAATGTGCTTGAACGACGAACCACATTTAATGTTTGTCCATCATACTCCCAGAACACACCGTTTTGGTCATCGCTTGGTCCTAGTCTCACAGCGGCACCGTGCCAGCCACTCAAATAAACTTTTGGTTGTGTGCCAACTTCTGCGGCAGTTGATCCTAGTACTGATGTTGCCTTAACAGAGAATGTGATTTCATCCAGCACCTGATCTATTAGATAAGTCCCGTTGTAGCCTGACGTTGAAATATCTTCAAGAACAATCACAGCATTGGCCTGCATCAAGTGTTCAACTTCGTCTGTGGCAACAGTGATATTTGATCCAATGCTCACGTTGTTGGCAGTGATTGATTTGATATCAAAGTTTGGTGCAAACAGCGCACCTGTACTAAAGAATAGGCCTTTGGCAGGCTGGTATCGGAAATACTTTTTACTCTGGCGTGCGATTCGAGAACCGTGTGTGGGAACACCTGTGCCCAGTAGCACACCGCCGTCACCTGGACGATGGCTTACATAACCGTCGGGTCTTGCATACAAACTAACTGTCAGCGAGCTGGCCAAATTGGTGCCAGCTACTACATTTCCTCGTGCAGTAAAACTGATTTGTGTGCTGTTGAGCACAGCGTTGGTATAAAACGGACCTGTGACGTTGGCCACGGTGGATGCAGTGGCTCCTGCCACGTTGACCAAGAATGGCATGCTGGGAGCAAATCCGTGTGGTGTGCTAAAGGTCACGTGCATCAAAGAGCCAGCCGCAGTGTTACCCACGTTGTAGATGTTGGACACAGGAATTGTTGCACCTGTGTAAAATCCTGCACGGCGCATTTGAACCTGTCCGGTGTATAGACTTGTGTCCTTGACAAGACCAACGTTGCCCTTGGACACATAGGTAAATGTGTTGACACCAGTGTTGGCCAAGACCAGGAATGTTCCTTCGGCACGTGCATATCCACTCACAGCAGAATTCAGTGCGCTGAGTGTGAATGGATCACCTGCGTTGAAACCATGACTGGTCACACTCACGTTGATAATACTGGCAAATGCATTGGCATAGGTGGTAATGGTGTTCACTGTCAAGTCAGTACCAACTTGTTCGTACACGCTGGGATAATTACGCACAGTTTGATATGACTGCCACTTGGTGGGCTGTAGTCCGTACTCAAAGTCAGCGTCAATCAAAGATGTTGGGTTGGCCACTCTCATGCGGTACATGGCATCCATACCAAAGTCATATGGACGAGTAACAACTTCGTCGCCTTCAACAAAGATAGTTAAACTGTCACCGCTTACTTGGCCCACGGTGCTGGTGTTGAATGTCAGTGTTGTTTCGCCGGCAAACTGTGTGTTGCTGATAGTGCTAGCACTGGCATTGAAACTCACAGAGCTTGCTCCACGATTGTTGGTGTCGGCAAAGTTGTATAAGATGTTGCCTTTTGATGCGTTGGTAATCAACAGGAACTGGTTGGCATCAACCTTTCCAGGTAGTACCAGATTACCCACTCCAGCTATTCCTGGATTAAACACATATCTTGTTAGACGCTTTTTTGCCATTTATATCTCCAAATCCTTAACTAAGCGCGATGCCAAACGCAACCGCTTGAATGTCTACATAATCTTTACTGGCCGCATCACGTGGTGACGCTGGCAGTAAATTCAAAGTTATTCTATCAAACACGCCAATGTTACCAAACAGGTAAGTTGTGCTTGATGCGTTGTTTACAGTAAGGTTACCAGCAACAATCAAATTGCTCAGTGTACCCACTGTGGTAATATTAGTTTGCAGTGCAGTTGTCAGTGTACCACTAATGTAGTTACCTGAAATGTTGGCCGGTGTTGTTATATTACCACCCACACGCAGGTTACTGCCCACGGTCATGAAGTTGGTGGCGTTTACGTTACCTGCCCATAGGTTACCCGAAAACAACAACAAGTTGGCACTGCCGGTGATGTTGCCAGAGATAAACAACTGTCCTGAGGTACTTCTGATGTTGCCTATGCTGATCAATTGACCTGTGGCATTCACGCTGGCTACGTTGGCATTGCCCAGTGTGTAGAAACTGCCGCCTTGAATTAGGTTAGCAACTGTGGCTGAGTTGGCAATGAACACATTGGCACGTGTGCTTTTCTTTACAATCAGTCCACCGTCAACAATAACACCGCCTAGTACCAGGTTAGCAGTGGTATCTTGTGTGCTTTGGAATTGGGTTGGGTTGGCAACAAAACCACCTGAGAATGTTGTACCCACTGTGGCAATTTCAATGCCATTGTAGGTGTAGTATCCGCTTATTACGCCGGTTCCAGCCGCAGTCAAATTGGTACTTACTGTGAGGTTACCAGTGCTGATATTGCTGGCAAATTCTACTCGGGCCGCTTCAAGAAAATCTGTGTTAGAGTTGACCTTGACAAAAGCGTCTCGTATGGAATCTCCCAAACCATCGTTTGGGTTAATGCCTGTGTTGATATTTAATATGGCCATTGTTTGCTCGTTATTGACATATTTATGGGTCGTGTGCTCACTGGATTAAGTTCCAAACGTGATCATCAAGGTATCCACATATGACTTGGTGGTCACTGCGTTGTATTCATAATTTTGGATACTGGTGTCTGTTATAAAAATATTTCCAGCTGTGACGTTGCCGGCAGCAAGATTAATGGTGCCCCCAGTAATCTGAGCATTGGCAGTTGAGAAGTTAGAATAGTTGCCTAAGCTACTGTACACGTTTGCAATACGACTTACTGCACCTGCGGCTGTGGTACCAATTGTTGACGCTGAACTTGTTATGTGTGCGTTAGCTGAATTTAGCGCACTAAAGTCACCCAGGGTGGCATACACGTTTGCCACACGACTCACTGCACCTGCGGCATCAGTTCCAATTGATCCACCACTGGCCACTATGTTTGCTGTTTCAATTGCTACACCACGCATCCATGAACTAACAGTTCCTGTTAGTTGTACGTTTGCTGCCGATAGTCCAGTAGTCACTGACCAGGTTGATGCAGCACCGGTTATTCCAGTTATGCTACCGCCAGTGATCAATGCATTAGCAGTTGAGAAGTTTGTGGAGTTACTTAAAACAGAGTACACGTTTGCCACACGACTCACTGCACCTGTGGCATCAGTACCTATTGATCCACCACTGGCCACTATGTTTGCTGTTTCAATTGCTACACCACGCATCCATGAACTAGCAGTTCCTGTTAGTTGTACGTTGGCCGCTGACAAATTGGAGTGATTTGATGTGGAAGCGTAAACGTTTGCCACACGACTCACTGCACCTGCGGCTGTGGTACCAATTGATCCGCCACTCATTACCAAGTTAGCAGTTTCAATTGCTACACCACGCATCCACGAACTAGCTGTACCGGTTAGTTGTACGTTGGCAGCTGACAACCCGGTAGAAACCAGCCAAAATGTTGCAGACCCAGTTATACCAGTTACACTACCGCCAGTGATCAATGCATTGGCTGTGCTAACACGTGCTATACGTGCTTCTGTTGTTATGTCCGCAGTAGCTACAATCAAGTTTCCAACGTTTACATAGTCTTGATCTTGGAACGCCAGTGTGCCAAGATCAGCATTGGTTGGTATCTGATCTGGCTCTGTTCCTATTAGGTTGATATTTGGCATTCGTTACGTCCTATTATACTCGTTTGGTGCTGGCTTGTAGCGCACCGTCTTCAATTTGTCTTGGATAGATAGCAATTCTATTTACTGTTCCATTCCATGTACTTAATCCTCCAACTGTGCTTGACCCAACATACAGTGTTGTCCATGCTGGTAATGTAGCAACCAAGTCATTTGTTACTGGTCCCCCGTCTGCCACTGCGCTGATGTCATTGAATCTAAGGCTGGTGCCAATGCGTTGACCTGTCAACCAACCAGCTGTGGTCACTGCCAAGTTGGCTTGTAGTGTGCCACCTTGGTAAATTGCCACGTTGGCAGCACGTGGCATTGCGGATCCAGGTGCGTCTTGCACATAGATTTGCATGCGGTTGTTTGCATCGCCTTCAAAGCTGGCCAGTGCAAATCGTCCTGTGGTCAAGCTGTTGGTAGTTACACCGTTGTTCAAACTTGCTTGCACAACCAATGCAGTGCCAACAGTGTTGCCTGTCCAGGCTGTGTTTGCCTGGGTAACACTCACTGTGGCTGCTCCACGACTAGCAGTTGCAAATCCGGTTTCAACAAACCCAGATCCATAACGTGCGGCTTCCAGTTGCATGCCAGCTACAAATGCACCACCCAGTCCAAGTTGTCCGGTGTAGCTCACTGTGCCAGTTCTTGCCAGTGCAACATAGCAGTTGGCATTGACAGTGGTTTTGTTTAGTGTTACAAAAATTCTATACCAGTGCTGTCCTGCAAAGTCTGTGTTGATTCTACGAATCTCCCCACTGTACACGGCTGCACCATTGGCCACAATATTTCCGTAGCTTAGGTCAAATATAGGACCATCGCCTTCACCTTGGAAGCCCATGCTGATCTGGCTGCGTGTGTTGGCCTTGACAAATATTGATGCAGTATAGAAAGTGGCAGGTGTCAGTGCATCGTATGTGTTTGAAAATCCATGCAAGGTAGCTGTGGCATCTTCAACCAACGACGCAACTCCTGTACTGGTACCAAACGGTGATAGCACCGCAGTGGCGTTGGCAAAGCCAGCTGTGCCTGGCCCACTCACTCCAGCCACAGTGCTCAGTCCATAACTGCTATACACCAAGGTGTTGGCAAAGAATGTACTTTGTTTGAACAAGTTAGTGGTTGCACCTTCGATCAACAGGCCTTGGCAAACACCATTTGCATCAAAGTGGATCGGCGGCACATTGGCTGCAACATAAACCACGTTGCCTGATTGATCTGTCACAGCCGCATTACCTGTTCTGGTATAGCTCATGCGCGGATCAAGTCTGCGTCCGTTAGTGAAATCAAAGCTCAATGCACGAACGTTGGCACGTGTGTTCACAATGTTTATGTCAGTGAATGTTGCTGACTTGGGATCAACGTTACCAATCACAGTGCCGTTAATAGCTGGCAGTACAATACCCGGTACGCTGAATGCACCAGTTACCTGCAGGTTACCAACTATGATGTTGGCCTGGAATGTTGAGTTCTGTGCTACATTGATGTTGCCGCCAACAAATATGTTCTTGGCCACACCCATACCGCCTGCCACCAACACTGCACCTTGATTGGTAGCAAAGCTGTCTCCGGCAAAGGTTAATTTAACAGGAGGGTCAACTTGGACCAAACTTGTACCACCAGCAGGGTCTGGCATGACCAAACTTGAGGTTGGTACGTTGTTGGCAATGTAGAACACATTTGATGTGAACACAAACGCATTACTGATAGTTCCTGCAATGTTGTTGGTGTTGCTTCGGAACACAGTGGTTGCATATGAGCCAGTTGCAGTTGCATTTGCAACCACTGCGGTATCAATTGAACTGATACCTGCACCATTGCTCCAGAACATCAAGCTGGCGTTGGCAGCTAGTTCTTCAATTACCACTCCACCATATGTTCTTTGAACGATTGGGAATGCGTTGGCTGTGCCGCCAGACTGGATGATGTTTCCGAATGTTCTTACTGTTGTTACCTGTGTGTTACCAAGCACACCACCACGTAGGGTTAGTGTATTTGCTGTCCACACTGTGCCTATCAAGAGCTGAGCATTGACTTGGTATCCTGGATTGTATGTGATTGATCCCAGGTACATGTTTTCTGCCGCGGTACCCAAATACAAACCAGTAATGTTTTGTTCATCAAACAAGTTAACAATGTTACCAGTGGTGTTAAAGTTAACGTTGCTAAAGAAATTTACATTTCCACTGTAGACATCAATGTTGGTATTGAATCTTGGAACAGAGTTAAATGTTGCACCACCATTGGCCGTGAACACACCAGTCACTGTGGCTGGACCAAACACGTTCAAACTGGCCACGTTGCCCAGCAACACGTTACCTTGGCTGGCATCAAATGAGCCTGTCAATGTGATGTTGCCATTCACTTGCAGGTTGGTTAGGTTACCAACAGTAGTAATGTATGGTTGTGCATTGGTCACAATGCGTCCACTGAAATTGTTAAAGTCAGCAGTGGTACCACTTACGTTACCGCTGGTGATGTTGCCTGTAACATCCAGCGAAGTCAGTGACCCAACTGAGGTGATATTAGGTTGTGCGCTGGTTTGTAGTGTACCTGTTAGATTTGTAAACGATCCATTGGTGCCAGTTGCATTGCCGTTGAATTGACTGTAGGTAGCAGTAGCGCCATCAGCGTCTCCATACAAGTGACCAACAACATTGTTGAACACGCCAGTGGCACCAGTTACGTTACCTGTGGATACGTTACCTGTTGCGGCAATACCATACACTGATAAATTGCCAGCGGTGACGGTTTGTGTAACAAATGCATTGTTGGTGTACAGTTTGTCTGACACAAAATCGTTTTGAGTAACGACGTTCTTACCAAAGGCTGCACCACCAAACGGTATGGTAATTGCACCTTGTAATCCACTACCAGTATCAAGTCCAGTGGTACCATTATAAGATATTAAGTTACCAGTAATAGTGGCGTCACCAGTCATGCTCACTAGCGGACTTTCTAGGTATTGTAATGCAATTACAGCATTGGCAACCAAGGCGTTAGCATAGCCCACCCCACTAACAGTAATACTTTCTACGTTTGCAGTAACACCAGTGACGTTGGCATTGATGTTCAAGATGCCTAACGTACCAGCAATGTTTATGTTGCCGGTTGTGATAGTGTCGGTAACAGTTATATTTCCAGCACCAATGTTGCCAGTAACTCCCAATGATACCAAGGTACCAACTGCGGTAATATTTGGTTGAGTTTGTGTTTCAATGTAACCCGAAAACAGATTTGCAGTTACACGAGTATTTGCAATCAGTTCAACCAATTGAATAGAGTTGGCAGTGACATTGCCTAGATACGACAAGCCAGTGGCTTGTAGTGTTGTGAACTTACCAGTTGATGGATTCGCAACACCAATTGGTGTTGCAGTTATGTTACCACCACTGATAACAGCATTTGCAGTACTGAAGTTGGCAGCAGTTGCAGTTGTGACGCTTACATTGCCGCCAGTGATCTGAGCATTGCTGGTATTGATAGAACCAGTTGCAATAGCATTTGTTACGTTGAGTCCAATTAATGTGCCAACGGATGTAATGTTGGTTTGACTTGCATCAAGCACAGCACCACGTATGCTGGTGAATGTACCAGTTGTGCCTGACACATTGCCAGTTGATGCATTGCCAGTTACCCCTAGCGAAACTAAAGTACCAACTTGTGTGATATTGGTTTGACTTGCATCAAGCACAGCACCACGTATGCTGGTGAATGTACCAGTTGTACCACTTACGTTGCCGGTGCTGGTATTACCAGTTACTGCCAGAGATACTAAGGTACCAACTTGTGTGATATTGGTTTGACTTGCATCAAGTACAGCACCACGTATGCTAGTGAATGTACCAGTTGTGCCTGACACATTGCCAGTTGATGCATTGCCAGTTACTGCTAAAGAATCTAGTGTACCAACAGCAGTAATGTTGGGTTGACTTGCATCCAACAAGGTACCACGTATGCTAGTGAATGTACCAGTTGTGCCTGACACATTGCCAGTTGATGCATTGCCAGTTACCCCCAACGAATTCAGTGTACCAACAGCAGTAATGTTGGGTTGACTTGCATCAAGTACAGCACCACGAATGCTGGTGAAAGTACCAGTGGTACCACTCACATTGCCAGTGCTGGCATTGCCAGTGACAGCCAGTGTACCCAGTGTACCTACAGCAGTAATGTTGGTTTGACTTGCATCAAGTACAGCACCACGAATGCCAGTGAATGTACCAGTGGTACCACTCACATTGCCAGTGCTGGCATTACCAGTAACTGACAAGGTACCTAGTGTGCCCACAGCAGTGATATTGGTTTGTGACGCATCCAGTAGTGTACCACGAATGCTGGTGAATGTACCTGTAGTACCTGACACGTTACCTGTAGTTGCGTTACCAGTCACAGCCAGAGTATCTAGTGTACCAACAGCAGTGATATTGGTCTGGCTTGCATCAAGCACAGCACCACGTATGTTTGTGAATGTACCTGTAGTACCTGACACGTTACCTGTAGTTGCGTTACCAGTTACTGATAAAGAACCCAGTATACCCACTGCGGTAATATTGGTTTGACTAGCAGTAGTTAATGTGCCACCAACTGATGTAGCTGATACATTTGTAAATGTTGCATTCGTGCCTGACACGTTACCGTTCACTGTGCTAAATGTAGCAATATTACCTGTGATGTTTGACAGTGTGAGATTGCTTAATCCTGCTTGCCCATTTGCACCAATGAAGTTGCCATTGGTCATTATTAAGTTTGCTGTAGATACATAATTGTCAACTACTATATTCGGGGTGCTGATTGATTTATTAAACACCCATCCATCATATGGATAAAAATACGTGATTGACGCATTGGCACCACCCAGTGTGATACCACCTAGATTGGCAGACGCGGCATTTGGTGTGCCATTGCCCAGAATAATATTTTTATCAGTTACGTTCAACTCTTGCGTATTGACTGAAGTGGTGTTGCCGGAAATATATAAATTACCTGCAATAGTTAAATCGCGACCAATGGTCACATCGTTGCCAACGTCTAGATCACTTAAGGTACCAATTTCGGTTATATTAGGTTGGCTTGCAGTAGCAATGGAACCAAAAATTGATCCAACAACAACATTAGCGGCTGTGACATTGCCAGTGACAGCCAGTGTACCCAGGGTACCTACAGTAGTGATATAAGGTTGAGCAGATGTTTGTACAGTGCCAACAATGTCGGTAAACCCCCCAGTGATGCCGGATATTAAATTACTAGAAATATTGTTTGATATTATGTTTCCGGTGACCCAAATATTGGCGCCAAAATATGAATCGTTTGATACCGCCAATGTGGTCAAGTTTCCAACAGTTGTAATGTTGTTTTGATTTGGATCAAGCAACTTACCACGTATGTTGCTGAATGTACCAGTAGAGCCACTTACATTACCAGTGGCCGCATTACCAGTAACAGCTAGAGTACCCAAAGTACCCACTGCGGTAATATTGGTTTGGCTGGCAGTTTGTAGTGTGCCTGTTACATTTGTGAATGTGCCGGTGGTTGCAGATACACTAACACCTGTTACATTGCCAAACAATGATCCGATGACATTTGCGAATACGCCTGTGGTTCCGCTTACATTGCCAGTTGTTGCATTGCCAGTTACAGCCAGTGCACCTAATGTACCAACTGCGGTAATATTGGTTTGACTAGCAGTAGTTAGTGTACCGCTGACTGAGGTAAATGTGCCAGTTGTGGCGTTGACGTTAGTTGCCTGTACTTGACTGGCATAAACATTTCCGCCTACCACTGCGTGGGTAGTGACATTTAGGTTTGGAACAGTAACGTTACCGGTAAATGTTTGTCCGGAGATGCTGGCTCTTAGTTGTATTTCGGCATTGGCCGCTGTGACATTTGCACGAATTGCAGACATCTGCACAGCTTGACTGGCCGCATTAGATGTCATGGTGTTGATGTTAGCAGTCAGCTGAGATACGGTAGCATACGGAGCCAAATCAACAATGGTCAACGATGAAGATCCTAGGCTTGCAATGGCCGCATTGGCTGCTTCAATGTTGGCTCTCACTCCGGCAATCTCGACACTTTGAGCTGATGAGTTGCTGATGAGTGTAGTTAGTTGTCCTGTTTGGATTGCGGCATTGGTATACAATGCAGTGATCAATGATCCCTGTGTGCCTGCGTTGGCTTCCAGCGCACCTATTAGGCCAGCTTGTGTTACCGCGTTGGCTTCAAATCCAGCTAGAGTTTGTGCCTGACTTGCCGCATTGGCAGTCAGCGTATTTAGAGCAATGTTCTGACTGGCCGCATTGGCAGTTAGACTATTGAGTTCATTTTGTTGTAAAATTGCATTGGCACTCAATGCAGTTAGTGTGGCACCTTGCCCTGCCGCATTAGATACCAATGATGCAATAGACGCATTGGCCGCAGTGACATTTGCTCTTAGGTCAGTGATTTCAGTTGACTGAGTACCAGCATTGGCAGTGAGTGAATTTAGTGTGGCACCTTGCGTGGCTGAGTTGGCTTGCAGGGCTGTGATATTGTTTTCTGTGCTGGCGATACGTACATTGGATGCAGTGACGTTGGCACGTAGACCAGCAATGGCCACATTGGCAGCAATAACGCTGGCGTTGGTTGCAAAGTCTACGGATTGTAGTGCCGCAATAGTTGCATTGGCCGCAATGACATTGGCACGTAAGCCAGCAATCTCAACACTCTGAGCAGCCGCATTTGCAGTCAGTGTGTTGACAGCACTAGTGGTAGCATACCCGCTTAATGACGATTGAACCGCCGCAATAGACGCATTTGCCGCAGTTAAACTGGCATTTGTAGCAAAGTCCGACCCCTCCAGGACCGCAATGGCAGCATTGGCTGCTGTGACATTTGCTCGCAGTGCATTGATAGCCGCACCTTGTGAAGCGGCATTTGAAGTCAGAGTGTTGACATTGGTTGCAAGTTGAGTGGTGGTTGCATATCCACTTAGGTCTGGGCTTGCTGCCGCTGTGAGCTGAACAGTGTTGTCGCCAAATCTGATTCCTTTGCCGGCAGTAAAGTTTAGGTTACCACCTACAGTTGCAGTGGAGTTGACCAACAGCGTGTTGGTCTGCGTTAACCCTGTTACTGTTACAGTGCTGAAAGTTCCACCAGTGTTGACCAGGGTAGAGTTGCTGATGACCACACCATCAATGTTACCGCCTGTGATATCAGCTGTGTTTTGTGATGCCGCAATGTTGGCTGCAATCCAATTGGAAACAACAACTTTGGCAGATGCAATATTGCTCTGCAAATCTGCAGGTGTTACTGCACCCAGTACATCATTAACAGTAAGTACCACATTACCCACACGCCCAGCCACAGTCAGCACTGGTTGTACAGGTGTGCCAGATGTGGTGAATGTGGCAATGTTACCCACTGTGGCATTACCCAATGTGCCAACTGCTAACGTTACATCATTTAGTCCAGTTGTGCCACCTAGTGCATTGCCCCAAATTACTACAGTATTACCTACAGCATATCCAGAACCTCGATGTACGATTGTGGCAGAATACTCGTTTACGAAACGTGTGACTGTGAATCGTGCGCCGGTGCCTGCACTGGATGTTGTGCTGGCTACATTGACATAGGTCAGGCCCTGGGTCTCTACTGTGGAATAGAGCTCAGCGAAATTATTGTTTGTTTTGGTAAAGGCTGCGTACAGCGTATCACCGGTGCCATCACCGGCTACGTTACCGACGTCGATCAGTTGTTGAGACATTATCTACCCTCATATTTGATATTTATGCAGGCAGATAGATAATGGAATTTGGCGGTCAGACGCTGAAGCTACTGCCGCATCCGCAACTGGTTTGGGCGTTGGGATTCTTGATTTTGAACTCAGACCCCATGACACTTTCGGTGTAGTCTATCTCTGCGCCCTGCAAATACTGACTACTCATGGAATCTACCAGGAAATGCACACCGTCAACTTCAATATCAAAGTCATCTTCGTTCTGTTCTTGGTCAAATGTAAAGCCGTACTGCATGCCTGAGCATCCGCCACCCTGTACAAATATGCGCAGTTTAAGATCTGGATCCTTTTCGTCAATCAGTAAATCTCGAACTCGGGTGGCTGCACTTGTGGTAATGGTTATCATATTAGATCCTTTTTATCGCCTATAGTTGTATTTAACTTAGGGTTCCAATGATCAGCATCTTCTGGTGCTGATTCTTTACGATTTATTGGCTTGTAAACTGCTGTGAGTTCTTTGTTTTTATCACGCCACCATTCTAACTCTGGCGTTATATTGCTGTCAGATCGTATGGCATCTGCAGGGCACTCAGGCTCGCATACTCCACAATCAATACACTCGTCGGGGTTGATTACCAGCATGTTCGGTCCTGCAAGAAAGCAGTCTACGGGGCACACAACCACGCAGTCAGTGTATCTACACTTGACACAATTTCCATTCACAATATAAGTCATTCGTCTCTTTTCTCTAAAAAGCCCGGCGGCATGTTGATTATTAAATCTGAATCGTTATTGTACACTATAGCATAATCTTCTGCAACAACTGCGCCAACAATATTACGGTCAGCATCAGTAGAAAACCACACTAGTGCATTGGTCAATTGCCGTCCTATAACAGTGCTGGGAGCAAACACAGTGGCGCACACGCTATCGTCCATGCATGCACGTGCGGCAGCAACATCAATTGTTTTTTGATCAGTCCAACGGTAATTGAAATATTCATTGTACTTGGTATGTTTTTCGGCGCCCGGAAGCGTTGTAACCAGTACAAGACGAGGTTGATGTTTCCACAGTTTGCAATCAAACTCAAGCCAGTCATTCCATTGAGGTCGTTGTCCGGCATTGTCATTTATATCCAGCCAGTGTATGACTGGAACCATTGGGTGCAATCCGCTACCAAAGTTTCTAAATTCCATTGATATTGTTGGGGAACTGAGAATATTTGAAGTATTGCTTTGCATCCAGTTGCGTAGTTCTTCATCTTTTTCAATTAATGTCATGCCCGGCAAAGGACATTTGTTTTTCATTGATGTCAATATCACTGGATGCAATGTTCGATTGCTCAGCTGGCATGCTGTTAGTTTTTTGTACCCTTTGGTCACGTGAAACTGATTGGTGTGCATGTTGTGATACACAGCAACAGGAGTGTGATAATTTTCGCCTAGTGGATCTTCTTTGTAGATTACTTTGGGATAGTAGATGGTACTTAATGGATTGCCTTCTCCTCCTAGTACCCGATTGGTTGCCATGACCGCGGAGAACTCGGCTAGATGCATAGAATGGATCAATTTTAAGTCAACTGTACCTACCCAAATTTTTAATCCCCAGCGCGAGAAAAAATCCGTTAGATCAGGCCAGGTAAAACTGTAACTACTAGAGGATGGAAATCGAAATTCAAATACAGTAGATTCAGACTCAACACGCATTTCTCCTTTGTGTTGGGAGGTGAGAATCTTTTCTCTCTGAGGTCTTCCACTGGAAGGTGAGTCATCCATGGGGTTATCGTCCCCCGCTGTAGATCCTGCGGTTCACGGTTTCCCAATTGATTATGCGCCAGATGTTTTTGAGGTATTGGGCCTTGTCTGCTTGGTAGTCCAGTGCCCAGGCATGTTCCCACCAGTCAATCAGCAGTGCAATATCTTTCTTGACAGCATGATTTTTGATAGTTTTGATGTCACCATTGCGAGCCATGTACACCCAGCCAGACCCTTGAATGGTCATAGCTTCTTCTTCTATTTTCTTTTGAAAGTTTACAAACGAAGTGTAACGTCGATTTATCAGCGCAAGGCTAGCACCGTCGGGCTTGTTGCCAGACTTGGGTTCTTGCAGTTGTGGAAAGTATATGTTGTGCAAGTACGCACCTGCTTCATTGAAGTCAGCATCACCTTCACCTGCATTGTAACGGTCAACATAACCACGGGCTAGGGTGCCATAATGGTAATCCAATGTTTCTTTGCTTTTGACAGGTGCCAAATCTGTACGTTTGTACGGCAAGGGCAGTAGTTCTAGTTCTGCTTTTTCCTTGGATTCTACTAGAGTGATTATTTCGCGCATGTGGTTCATGCACTTATTTATTACGATAGATCACTCGTCCTTTGGTCAAATCGTATGGACTCATTTCTACATCCACTCGATCTCCTAACAGGATTTTAATTGCATTCTGTCTAAGTTTGCCCCCTGTATAGGCAATGATTTTATGCTTGGACTCATCTAATTCAACACGGAATGTAGCATTGGGCAACACTTCGTAAACGACCCCTGAACTGCGTAGGGATTCTTCTTTGGCCACGATATTACTCTTTCTTGGGTTAAGCGTCAGCCTCGACGCATTTTACTAATGTCCTCAGCTTCTTGGTTGCTGAACACAGGCACCATGTTTGACTTGTGCATGGTGGCAATACCAACGATTTTATCCCCGGTATAGACTTTGGGTGCAGGCTTGGTAGCATTGCCCAACCCGCTGTCGCGACTGGGAATCAAACGACTGTTGCGTTCTGCAGGAATCTCTAGTTTGTATTCAAGAGTCTGTTTACGAGGAGTAGACACAACTTTAGAGGGAGCCCATTTGGCTTGCAGTGCCGCCCAGCTTTCGGCCTGTTCACGAGCCTTGGCCGCATGAGCCGCTGATGCAAATTTTATTTTGCCGCGCTTTTTGCCTGTGAGACTAAGACTAGGGTGTACAAGGTGCATGGTCATTTGGGGTTTCTCCACTCAGTTTTAGCTATTTTAGCTTCTTCGACAATTCTTGTCAACAGGTGCCAAATCGGGTGTGCAAAATATCCCACAACAGCGCCGTACACAAACCATTCAACGGCGTGCCAAAATTCAATCATGAGTTGCCCAGGTGTTGGTATCGTGATTCCAGTGCCGAACATCGTAGAAATGTAGTTCAACTTCATGGCCAAACAACCCTAACATGATTCTAGCGCCTGCATGATCACCTCTGAGTCTCAAATCAAATTCTATATCAACCACCCGACTCGTCCGGTAACCATTGAATTCCCAAGCCTTGTGCTTGGTAAACAAACCACTTTTGTTCCAAAGTATAGCCCATCTGCATGTGTCGCTCCATGGATTGCCTATATCAAATTTTAGATTGATCATTTTTTAACTTGCTGTTGTTTACGGAATGTTTCTACGTCCTGGCTGGCACTTTGTAGCACACCTGCATAATTAACAGCCTGTTGGCGGGTCATGATGATAGAGGCTTCGTATTCCGCATAACCTCTTGTAAGCAGTCGCCAAATGATTTGCCATCTGTTGAGTTGCCACCATTTGGTTTTTTGTTGGGTGTATGTTGTGACTGTGACTCCGGTGTCTTCTGCTTCAACGCAGACGGTGTGGGCACAATCGGTTGAACAGCAGTCACACGGTACGGTGTAATACTTGGCATCTCCAAAGTCCTTGTGTAGTAGAATTCCTTCGGCAGGAGTCTGAGGTGTCATTGTTTGATGCCTTTTAGCTCAAGTGCTGAGAATACTTTGTCGTTGAGCAAAAAGATCTTTTCAGGAAAGCGTTCAATGATGCGTTGCTTGACTTCCTCGTTGCTGGTGCCTTGGCCCAGGAAGTCATGGTTCTCATCATCAAAGGCCAGGATCAATCCCTTGTCCGGCACAGGCTCCAACTTGACCACACGAATACGTCGATCAGCTTCAGCACGTACTAGATCCACTGTGGCACGTGTTTCTGCACGTGCGGCCATGAATTTAAGAATCATCATAATTGCCCATGCGATACCAATGTATGTAAAAATTTCCATGTAAACTCCTGAAGGATATATTTAATTATACATTATTCTGGGTTTTGTTGTCAACCATGGGTTTTTCTGGGCGTGTGGCACAAAACTCACAGTCCGGATCAGTGCATGGTTCTTCCATCCATGCATTGCAAGGCTCACAGTAGTAGGCATCGTGGTGTTCGTTGTAGCCCTGCCCTGAGCCACAGTGTATGCACTTCAAGTCCATAAACTGTCTCGAGCCTTGATCAAACGGATCATCATGGCTTCATCTTCTGCTTCGTAGGCTGCTTCAATTTCTCGAAGTTTCTCATGAGCGGCATCGCTCATGGCTTTGAGTTCAGGAGTTTTATCACTGCTCATCCAACTTAGCTTGCCACCATTGGCCGCACGGCAGGCTTCGCAGTACTCAGTCCATCCACTGGCATCGTATGGATCAGGACGAGCACGATAGGTCACAGTCCACCATGTGTAAAGCTCTTTGATTTCTTGGGCACGAACAGCTTGACCAGTGGGTTGGCCATAGTGTTCGCTGCCTTCTTCCACGCCCATATCGTTGCCAAATTTAAGTGTCATGGCCCAGTCAAGATGGTCTATACCTGCTTGTGGGCAACGCCAAGTTCTCCAACGCCACCAACCTGAAGCATAGAATGGAGGATTGTATTTGGCACGGTCTTCCTTACTGCCCCAGGCAATATGGCTCCATGCTGACTCTATTTCAACAAAGTCCACAAGCTCATTGAATAAGCATGGTAGAAACCTGTTGCCAACATCACACCAGTTGCCGGGCTTGATATCCCGGGCGTGAGCAGTAAGAGCATGAGTGCGTGTGACCCAGCGGTTGTTGATGTAGTATTTGATACTGTGAAGAGTCCTTGTGGGCCAGGTCACAAAATCTTGAATATGCCCAAGTGCTTCTTCTGCTAACCAGTAGCGGAAGTTGTGTTTGATTTGGGCCCGAGTGGTCCAGTCGTCCCATTCTTCTGCGGTGCCCGCACTGAGCTTTTTGGTGCCGCGAAGCCAGTCTGCGAAGGGAGTGCAACTCCAGTAGTGTGTATGCTGTGCCATGATAATCCTAAAATTTAATTTTGTCTGAAGTCAAGTTCAAGTCAAGTGTTGATACGTCAATCAAAGAGCCGGTGCTAGAACTTATAGTAATGACATCTGCTGATCCACCTATTTGGTTGATTTGGTTGGCCCAATCTATCTGCATGTTGTCGTCACTTATTTTGAAATCGTATTCGCTGGCTTGTTGTATCTGCACATCCTTGCGCAACTCTCTCATTTGATACTCTAAATTTTCTAATCGTTCAAATAACTTTTCAAAAGGCCCTGTTTCTGCATGCTCGGATTTTCCCAGTGTGGCCAACACCGTGAGACTGCGAAATGCGTCCTGTACAGCCTGGCTAGGACTAGAAATTATAGTGTCAAACATTTCAGCAATTTGCTGGAGCTCTTTGTCGTCCATAGTGTATTATACCTTATACAGCTATTTAATGCAAGAGATTTGGACTAGATAAATTTTAGCAAAAACCAAGTTCGGGCAGACTCTGTGTAGAAGTCAATGTGGATCTCTGTGTCGCCCCAGTGGCCGCCATCCATTTTTGGCACCCAGTCACGATGCTCACGTGGAAGAAACCCCAGCTCTTCTCGCATTCTACTGCGTAGCATGACCATGCTTGGTCCAAATTCTGTACGAATTTGTTCGCGTATTCGGTTCCATTCATCACGGGTCAGCACATGAGATTTCACGTTAGATCCATCGCAGTGTCATGAGCATGGCATGCTCTCGGTGCTTGAACAAGAACAGCATGTTATCCACTTCAGGATGAGTAACATAGTTGTCACCCGGAAGACCAAAGTTTTCCACAGCCCATGCACAGGCTTCATTCCAGAAGTAACTGGTATCTTTGCCCTTTTCCCATTTCAATTCAACAGGGGTCCAGCCCACACATTTGTCCAAGGTTATCTCCCAAAGCATTTGATTCAAAACATTACGATCTATTTGCTCGGCCACTTCTTTGGCAGCTCTTTGCAGGAATTCTTGTTCTAGCTCCATTTTAGTGCAAATAGTGTGGCATCTTCTTCTTCACCAAACATCAAGCCTGACGCATCCTTCTCGCCCACCTGCGTGGGGTTACTGACCAGATGCACTTGGTATACTCCGTACTCAGCTTTGAGCCAGTCCCAGAAGTCCACATCGATTTTGTTGTCACGATGGTGTGTTTGCAAATTGTCGTAAAATGGTTCAATAGGAAGTATCTTCATAGTTCTTTCATGGTCAGCATGGTGGCCCAGGCTTCTGCTTCGCCGTTGAACATGAACTCAATTTCATGCTTGCTTTGATCCAGTCGCCAGGTGTAGTCTCGGCCCATTTGTAAGCCTTGTTCTTTCAACCAACGAGAAATCATCACACCACGGTGCGATTCTTGTTCTGAACTTCCTTCACGGAATGGCAAAGTTACAATCTTCATGTGTACAGTTTAACACAAAAGTGAATTGTTGGAATTCTAAACGGGCAAATTCTTTGCACTCAGTTTGATCCACATGAACTCTTTTAGGTCCACTTCGGGTTGATGGATGAATGGCCGAGCAGGATCATTTCGGATAAAACGAACATGACCATCTTCTTCTACCCAGACTCTGCTACTGTTGTCAAACAAGCCGGTGTGCATGGCTTCGCCGCGTCGAGAGTTTATGGTGTGCGTGTAGTACCGAGTTTCGATGGGTTCGCCAAACATGGTACCTGGCGACACAATTTCGTAATATATGTTCATAACCACCTCAGTGAAAAAATTACCACATCTTTGGGATCCGCAAAATGATAGTCAACTTTGGATGGAGGTAAGTCGCGACCTAACCGTAAATGTGCTGTGGCAGAAAGATAGCTGGGGCAGTGCTCCTTGGCCCATTCCGTTGCATTCCATTCGTACTCGTGTGGTAGTGTTACTGTGTATCTCATAGCCATTTCAATGAAAACAACATTGCATCCTTATCTTCTGCAAAATGAAATATGTACCTGTCGTGATCTTCTCTGCCGGCCCAAAACATTGCCCAGAAACCATCAGGGTGGTCTATAGCTTCCCATCTTTTTCCAAACTGCGCCAAACACCAAGCGCCAGCGGCCCTGTGTTTCTCAGCATCGATTAGAACATAGTGTTCCAGTGTACGAAACGCCCTGCGGTATCTACGTGTTTGTGCTGAGTTCATAACCACTTGAGAATAAAAACATTTGCGTCTCGTTCATCTTCAAAGTAAAACAAAAAGCCTGCTGTGGGATCATCTGGAGTTTCATATCCTCTCAGCTGATACCTGGCAAGTCCTGCGTAGTCATTTTCAATCCAGTCCAGCATTTGTTGAACATCGGGTTGATGCTCCAGCATGCGTCGCCAAGACACAAACACTCGGGTCCAGTGCTCAGGGAATGGTAACGACTCGTCCTTGATCATCATCCAGTACCTTTCGCTTACGCAGTACCCTGCCGTCTGCGGTGTACATGTGTCCGTCTGGCACATCTTTGATTATTTCTGCGTTTGTGAATATTGTAACATCGTTGCCAATCACAATAGGCGACTTTTTATGCCAGATGTTTATACGAGAGTACGCACCCATGTACACATTGTTTCCAACTGAACATTGATACAAATGCGTGTGACAAGACATGATAGTATTACGTCCTATAGTTACACCGTCACCAATACCAGCCTCTGCTTCGCCAACAAAATGATCACCAATTGTGATACCAGCACTTACCATTATAAATCCACGATTAAGAAATACTCCGCGGCCAATTTTAATATCTCCATATCGGCTGTACAACCCGTCTACCCTTGCACTAGGATGTATCAGGTTAATGATATTTGCACCACTTTGTTCTAGCATGTTAATTTGTCTCAGTCGCACCTGCCCGGGGTCAAAGCTACCTGCAACATGCTGTCCTCCATCCCAGTAACTGGCCACAATGAAATCACAGGTGCGTAACCATTGCTGTGCTGTGGCATTGTCGGCGTCCAGCAACCAGTCCTCAGAACCAATTACAGGAATCTTGCCACTACCCACTGAGTCTTGATTGCCCCAAAATTGTTTGTCCAACACACCCACAATCTCACGTCCATCTGCTTCTGCGGCAATGGCCATGTCGTTGATCAGGTTGCGACTGCCAACAAAGATTAACGGGCGTTTTAGATCCATTTTAGTGCAAACAGTGTAGCGTCATCTTTGTTTTTGAACTTGAACTCATATCTGGTGTTGTGAAAAAGACTTTCTACACTCATGGTCCAATACTTGTAGCCGATATTTTTCACAGCCCAGGCGCCTGCTTCGGTTGCTCGAGTTGGATTAGTTAAGGTTATGGTTGTCATGGTTTATTATAGCATATTATAATTATAATGTCAAGCCCAGCGTAGCATGAACCATGTGGCATGGTCTGTGCGTTTGAAGATAAAAATGGTGTGATCCAAACGGGTGTCCACATCGCCCCAGTCTGTGCCCCATGCTTCCCAACACCAACGCTGGCATTCGGCTCGCCAGTCACGAGTCACACAACCACAATCAATGTACCATCTGTCATTTTGTCTTAATAGTTTCATCAACACACAAGGCCTCTAGCAATTTATAGTTATCATAGGCCTGTTTCAGGGCTTCGTATTTTTCCAGGCGCTTGGGGTCAGGCACCAGGATTGCCAGTCGTTCTTGTATTTTTTCCAGTATTTCGGATATGTTGGCGCCATTTACTGTGAGGTTTCCCCGGATATCTGCATCGCCCGAAACTTGAAGACTTGGACTTGATCCTGCATTTAGGGTCATAACCGGACTTTGTGTAACACTCCAATTGTTGCTGCCAGCACCGTTCCAGGGCATGGTATAAGTGCCACCTGCACCCACTGCGCCGGTTAGGCGATAGCTACCACCACTTCCTGCAATAGTTACATTTCCATATGCTGACCCTGATGGGTTTAGTGTGAGAGTTGAATTTGGCATAGCGTAAATTGTAGCAGGTCTGCGGCTAAATAACAATATTAAAGGATAAATTTGTTATGCTAAAATCAGTACTGACATATACCAAAACTGGAAACACCACTTGGGACTATTTCTTAGACCCTAGCACTTTGCCTGCTGATAATCCTATGTTTGAAACATGGAAACAAGTTTGGCTAATGATGTATGGCACTGAAACTAAAACACTTTTTCCCGGAGTAACTTGGGAGTTTGAAGTGATATCAGCACAAGAATTAAAATGCCATCAAACAATAATAGATGTTGAGACTCTTGATGCTTGGATAAGTTACATTACATCTTGTGATCTTAGTCCTGCAACGGATATTCATACGGTATTCGAAATCATGTATCCAGGAGAGTCACTGTCACAAACATTGGAGATCATCCAAGCACCTGTTAATATACAGGATTCTACTGCATACCAATGGGTAAACGAAGATCCTAACGTTGCTGTAATACAAAACTAAAAACCGCCCGAAGGCGGTTTTTTATTGAACTTGTAAATTATTAAAATCTACGTGAGTATGCCAGCCACACAGTATTGGTGTCCATGTCACCTCGGATCCAGTCCTGGCGAATAGCAATCGAGTCCTTGGCTGTGACATCATAACCCAGTTGTACTCGTGTCATACGAATATCCAGCGCACTTGTATTGATACCAGTGGCTACGGTGTAGTCTGGTTTGACCCAAAAGTTCGTACCAGGCACACGAGCCACTGCACCAACTTCCACGCCACCATATGTCATGGTAGCTACCTTGCTGACTTCAATTGCGCCCATGCCCAATCGTACATAAGGCGTAACAGGTGAACTGTTTAGGAATCGATATCCTGCACCAACTTCATACTGATTGGTGATGCTGAGTGTTGAACTGTTGCGACTAGGTGAAACCATGACATCAACAAATACATCTTTCTTGTCAGTAACATCAAACACACCTTTAACAATGTAAGTGGTCGAGTCAACGTCTGTGGTGTTATTTTTGTTGCTGTTTGGTGCAACCCCAATAATAACAGAATCAGCCTGGGCAATTCCTGCCACAAGAGCAAAGCATAGTGCTAGTAGTTTTTTCATTTTATATCTCCTAAAGTTAATGAAATATTTAGGACTGGGTAGAGCAAGTTGCGGGCTGGACAATTGACAATGGTCAATATGCAACAGATAATCCACAGAGGACCTAGTATGACTGGTAGCAATGCACAAATCGCAATATGTTAGCCAGTAGCATTAGGTCACGAACCTTGTTCAGAGGTTGGAGTTAAGTTCCAGTATCATTGGTTAGAATGAACTAGATGGTGCCTGCTCTCATCTCTCTACTCGTCCACGGACCTGGCCGAAGCCAGACCCTTAAACCAAATTTTCTCGTTGCAGAATTTCAATTACTTCTGCGCTCAGTTCAATTTCTGTACGCACGTTCAATTCCAAAATTTCGTCATTGATACGTTGCTTTTGTTTTTTCATGTCACGCAAGACCACTTTGATTTGGTCCAAGGCTTCACGTGGCAACACGCCAGTTGTGACATCATCGTGGTGACCGTAAAGGCTCGCACGACTGTCCGCTGGACGAGTTTTGATCTTTTCCAGCTTGCCCTTGATCACTTCAATGTCATCGCGATTTTCAGCTGATGCAAACACGCCCAGTTGCTCAATGCGCTTGTCGGTATAGGCCGCACGTGCCAAGCGATCTGCCACACCACTTTGTGCGTTGGCAATGTTTACCTGCGCACGAATGCTGTACAATGCAACCAACAGGTCATTGCGACGACTGTCTGCAATCATCACTTCCTCGGCCTTTTGATTCAACACTGTTTCTGGTGTTTGGAATTCGTTGATTTTCACTTCCAAGTTCACTGTGATACCGCGCATGGTTTCTTGGATGGAGTTTTGTAGAGCTGATGATTTACGTAGATTGATTTTCATTTGTATTTCCTTGACTATAGTATTTTATACGATTGACCTCGCAAGGTCAACCTTTCTGGCTCAAATTTCAAACCCAACTGTGGGATCAAAAATGTTTGCTTGTGTTTCGTATCCCCTGTAGCCACGTGGGTTACAGATCACACGGCACTGCCCAATCATGTAGTCACTTGGGTCATGCATGTGCCCGTGTGTCCAAAACAGCACGTTTTCGTGATCCAAGATAAACTCACTTAGGTCACTGGCATATCCACCGTTCATGTCCACATCGTGCCGGTAGTGCTCATGCACACTTTGATAGCTGGGCGCATGATGCGTACACACCACAATCTTCCGGTCGCGATTCAATTCCAATATGGTCTTGAAGTACTCCTTGGTACGCATGTGAGTTTCCATGGTATCTTGCGGAGTCAGCTTGCGATAGATAGGTCCTGCCTTGTTGGTGATAGCACGGTAGTCATTCATACCATGCTTGAGCACCTGCACACACATGGGATTACCCTTGTTGCAGTCAGTCCACAGTGTAGCACCCAAGAATATCACACCGTCAATTTCAACGTGTTCGTTTTCCAACACTGTCACATTGTCCGGCACAGTGGCCTTGAGCTCATGCACAGTCTTGTCGTAGCGTCCGTGATAGTGTTCGTGATTGCCCATAACATAGATAACTTCGCGGTACTTGGCACATTCTTCATGGAAGAAACGCTGAGCACGATCCATACGTTTGAGATCGCCTACATCAGTCATGATGTTCATTGGGTCATACTTGTACTTGGTCAGGGTGCGGCTTTCGCACACATCACCTGACAAAATCAGCACGTCTCCGCCTGGCAACTCTAGGTCGCCAAACTCAAGATGCAGGTCTGATATAACATTAATTTTCATAACGCAATTATAGCATGAGACCATGGTCTGGTCAAGAAAAAAGGTGCCCTAAAGCACCTTTGATTAGTCCAAAATCAATTAGACTGTGATGCCCAAAGACTGAGCGCGGTATGCGAGCGCAACCATTTTGCGGCTGGCTTCGCCATGACGGTATTCAGTTACCTGAACGCCATTGCCTGCTTTACGAGCCTTGGCATAAACTGCATAACCACGGTTACGAATAACGCTGATGGTAGCAGTTGGATTAGCGATGCTAAAACGCTTTTGGATTTGTGCTTCGCTCAGAACCTCTCCATCCAAGACCAAGGCCTTGAATAGTTTACCTTGCTTGGTAGTAAGGTCAAAATTGCGGATTGCTTTAGTTTGATGTTTCATTTTTAAGTTTCCTTTATAAAGTAGCTGTATCACAGCATGATCTAAGTATAACAAAAACAAGAAACCCTTGCAATACCTTTTGGTAATATTGCAAGGGTTTCTTTACCAAACCGTATTGACTTTTATTTCTTTTTCTTTGGTTCTGGATCAGTTGGGCTACCAGTGGTAACTTTTTCTGCTTTCTTGTGAACCTTGATGGTCTTGCACACTTCCTTCTTGGTCTTCTCGTCAGGGTGGCAAACCTTCTTGGTTTCTGCTTCTGCGTGTACGCTGAGTGCGAACATCAAAGCAATCGCTGATAATAGATATTTCATAACCGGCTCCTTAAAGTGCTTAGGTATTTATCCACGACGGTTTTATCTAACTTCATTCTATGTGCTATTTGGTCTGCATCTAAATGCCGCTCAAGATAGCTTCGTATTTCGCAAGCCCGATCTCGATCCTTGGATAGAAAAAATGAGGCATCATCCGCCCCATTTTTCTTGGTACTTTGCGAGTGCAAGTTGCCTTGCGAGCCACAGCCTAAACTTAATGTGTTCACTGAGATCACCGTCTAGTTGTTGTTTGTTGTGTACAAGTTCAGGACGACGATATGCTACAAAAAAATCTATTTCGTCGTAGCTATCGCCGTCACTGTCCTCTATATCACTTGCTAGCTGGTGCAGTTGCTGGTGCAGCCTTTTTGTCGTCCTTTTTTGCGGGACTTTTTACAGGCGCCTTTTTGTCCTCCTTGACAACAGGAACAGGTGCGTCAGCTTTGGTCACTGCTGGAGTTGCTACAGGAGCCTTGGGTGCTTCTGCGGCAAATGCGGATACTGCGAAAGCGGTTGCGATAAGAGCGATAAGTTGTTTCATTTGATTCTCCATTAAGGTTAGTTTGAAACTTGTAGACTAGAACTTTCTACCCTACATATATACAACGCCTTACTCAGTTACTTCGTTGACAGCTTTTTTACTCAAACTCCAACTACCGTTGCCCTGATCTGTCCATGTGAGCACATCGCCTTCTTTCCAGCCCACTTGAGTCAGCATTTCAGGAGGAAACTCCAGAATACAATCGCCAGTAGCTGGATCCTCTTGTAGTTCCACGGTCCATGAAGTTTTCATTTGCACACCTTTGCAATTTCATCTGCTGGCATACTGGCACGGATAGCTTCAATGCGGCACTGACCTTTTTGATATTGATCAAGAGCCAGGCCAGCAAAAGGAATA
>Ga0114974_10000098_pt1 | contig 70329 bp, 56 predicted proteins | sample S_130206_EF_Meta_FD_87318 | JGI IMG/M metagenome (GOLD analysis project Ga0114974, IMG submission 87318) | Freshwater microbial communities from Lake Simoncouche, Canada to study carbon cycling - S_130206_EF_MetaG | ecosystem: Environmental > Aquatic > Freshwater > Lake | place: Lake...
ATTTATCAAATTACCAAATCAACGATTAACCAAATCAACGACATTATATTTATCTTTGCTAAAATTAAACAAAAATTATGTCAACCGAAGAGAAATCACTTCATTTTATTGAACAAATTATAGAAGACAGCTTAGCAAGTGGTTTTCCCCAAGATAAATTACGTTTTCGTTTTCCACCAGAACCTAACGGCTATTTGCATATTGGTCATGCCAAATCTATTTGCTTGAATTTTGGTTTGGGTTTGCGGTACAATGCGCCTGTAAACTTGCGTTTTGACGATACCAATCCTGCGAAAGAAGAACAAGAATATGTTGATGCTATCAAAGAAGATTTGCAATGGTTGGGTTTCAAATGGGCTGAAGAACGCTATGCGTCGGACTATTTCCAACAATTATACGATTGGGCAGTTGTGATGATTAAAAACGGAAAAGCCTATGTTGACAGTCAATCTTCAGAAGATATGGCGGCTCAAAAAGGAACGCCAACACAACCTGGAGTTGATGGACCGTATAGAAATCGTTCGGTTGAAGAAAATTTATCGTTATTTAAAGCAATGAAAAATGGAGATTTCCCTGAAGGAAGTCACGTTTTGAGAGCTAAAATTGATATGAAATCTACAAATATGTTGATGCGAGATCCTTTGATGTATCGTATTTTACACCGCCATCACCATAGAACAGGAAACGATTGGAAAATCTATCCAATGTACGATTACGCTCACGGTGAAAGCGATTATATCGAGCAAATTTCACATTCTATTTGTACTTTAGAATTTGTAATGCACCGCGAATTATATAATTGGTTTTTGGACCAAATTTATGACGATAAAAAAGTAAGACCAAACCAATACGAATTTGCACGTTTGAACTTGAATTATACTGTAATGAGCAAACGAAAACTCTTGCAATTGGTTCAAGAAAACATTGTAAACGGTTGGGACGATCCAAGAATGCCAACGATTTCTGGTTTGCGAAGAAGAGGTTTTACAGCCAATTCTATTCGTAAATTTTGTGAAACTATTGGGGTTGCAAAGCGTGAAAATGTGATAGATGTTTCGCTTTTGGAATTTTGCTTGCGCGAAGATTTAAACAAAACAGCGCCTCGAGTTATGGCGGTTTTAGACCCAATTAAAGTGGTAATTACTAATTATCCTGAAGGAAAAGAAGAGTTTTTAGAAGCCGAAAACAACCAAGAAGATGAAAGTGCTGGTTATAGAAAAGTACCATTTTCAAGAGAAATATATATCGAAAGAGAAGACTTTTTAGAAGAAGCGCCCGCTAAATTTTTCCGATTATCAATTGGGAAAGAAGTACGATTGAAAAACGCGTACATCATTAAAGGTGAAAGCGTTATAAAAGATGCAGCTGGAAACATCACCGAAATTCACGTTACTTATGACGAAGACAGCCAAAGCGGAAGTGGAAGTGAAGCAAGTCAAAGAAAAGTTGCTGGAACATTGCATTGGGTTTCTATTCAACACGCAATTCAAGCCGAAGTTAGAATGTACGACCGACTTTTTATTGATGAAGCGCCCGATAGTCACAAAGAGAAAAATTTCTTAGAATTTATGAATTCTAATTCTTTACAAATTGCAAAAGGATTTGTTGAACCAAGTTTGGCAACTGTACAATCTGGAGATAAATTCCAATTTCAACGCATGGGTTATTTTAATGTTGATAAGGATTCAACAGCTGAAAAATTAGTATTTAACAGAACTGTTGGACTAAAAGATGCTTGGGAAGAAAAAGGGAAAAAAGAAGAAAATTTATTGATGTCGATGCAAAAAGAAATCAATAAATATGTGAAAGAGAAGGATGAAACTGCGGCAAATCTTATATTAGAATCCATCGTTGAAAACATTAAAAGTGTCGATAATTTCAGTTTAATTTGTCAAACAATTGTCAAAAATGTAAAAAACGACAACAATGCCTTATTGTTCTCCAATTTGATTTTGCATTACTCTGACAAAGTGCAATTTAAAGACATAGAAAACGAAGCGTTAACAAAGTTATATTCGATGTCTTTAAAAAGTCAAATGCCGGCAGTTAGAATTTTTGCAATTCAAAATTTAAATAAAGATTTAGAAAATCAGAATGATTTTAAAACCCAACTTTCTGAATTAAAACTTTCAGAGAAAAACGAAAAAGTTTTAGAATTTTTGAAATAATTAAAAAATAAATTTTACCAATTGAAAAGCGCTTCTAGGAGGCGCTTTTTCTATTATTGTTATTTATTATTAAAACCCAAAAAACGATAGTTTTAATCAATAAAAATTGGACTTCATAAATTAATTTTAAAGAATGTTTTTGGTTTTTACAACCTCTTTTAACACTGGGAAGAAATACATTAATTACATCGCCTTATTTTGCTTTTCAACATAAAATCAACATACTTTAACTACGTCTTAACGTTATTCCTTTAATTAATCACTATCTTTATTAGGAAGTAACTTTTAAATATAAATATCATGTCAAACAACACAGGGAATACGATGTTGGCTCTTTTAGCAGGAGCTGCAATTGGGGCAGGAATTGGAATTTTATTTGCTCCGGACAAAGGTTCAAGAACCAGAGAAAAAATAAAAGGTGGTTATGACCACGCAAAAAGTGATTTGAAGCACAAATTGGAAAATGCAACCAATTCCTTCAAAAGAAAATTTACGAATGCAAAGTATGATTTGGAGGACACTTATGAAGATTTGGTTTCTAACATGAGCCACAAATCGGAAGATGTAATTTCTTTCTTAGAAACAAAGCTTGCAGATTTAAAAAATCAAAATTCAAAAATTTTAAAATAAATTTCAACCTATGGCTTTTGAAGAATTAGAACAAAATGCAGAAAATATCCGAAACGAAACGCAGGAATATATTGAGAGTAATTTAGCCTATTACAAACTGAAAAGTTTCAAGGTAGCGATGAAATCGATGACTTTGGTTTTTAAATTTACCTTAATTGTCTTGTTTCTCCTGATGGTTTTGATATTTTGTTCCATCGCAGGAGCTTTTGCCATTGGCACTTATGTAGGGAGTTATGCAACAGGTTTTTTAATAGTCGGAGGAATTTATCTCCTTTTTACATTACTTGTATTTTTATTTAAAGACAAAATTATTGAAGGACCGCTTTTAGAGAAATTTTCAGAAATCTTTTTTAACGACGAATTATGACAACCAAAAAATATTCCTCTTACGCCGAAATAGATCGAGATCTAGAAATTTTGAAATTACAAAAAGAACTCCACTATCAAAAGATTGCTTTAAGTATCGAAAAAACAAAAGAGAATCTATCTCCCAAAAGCATTTTAAATGAGGTTTTTGCCTCGTTTAAACCAATGTTATCTGAGTGGTACGTTACAACTCTAAAACTAGCAATTCCCTTTGTTATCAAATGGTTTAAAAAAAGAAAAAGAGGCGATTAAGCCTCTTTTTTTATACGATAAATTCAAATTTATAGACTGATAATTGCCTTTTGAATCCTTTTAATTGTTTCTTCTTTTCCTATGAAAGCCACGATATCAAAAAGATGCGGTCCTTTTAAAGCACCGACTAAACTCAATCGGAACGGCTGCATAATTTTTCCCATTCCAATTTCATTAGCAGTCATCCAATCTTTAACAATAGTTTCGATAGTTTCGGTTGTAAAATCTTCGATAGTTTCTAAAACAGTAGCTAATTGTTGCATCAATCCATGCGTTTCTTCTTTCCAATTTTTAGATGCTTTTTCATCGTAAACCGTTGGAGCCACAAAGAAGAAATCGGATAAACTCCAAAATTCTGAAACAAAATTTGCTCTTTCTTTTATCAAGGAAACCACTTTCGTTAAATGTGGCTCAGTTGTAGCAACGCCATTTGAAGCTACAATTGGAGCGAAGGATTTTGCCAGACTTTCTTCGCTTTGCATTTGCAAATAATGATGATTGAACCATTTGTTTTTTTCAGGATCAAATTTTGCACCTGCTTTGTGAACACGATTCAAATCGAATTTTTCAACCAATTCTTCTAATGAAAACAACTCTTGTTCGGTTCCGTCATTCCATCCCAATAAGGCCAAAAAGTTAATAACTGCTTCAGGAAAAAACCCGTTTTCTCTATAACCTGATGAAACACCTTCTGCTGTTTTCCATTCTAAAGGGAATACAGGAAATCCTAATTTATCACCATCACGTTTTGATAATTTACCATTTCCTATAGGTTTTAAAATCAATGGTAAATGAGCAAATTCAGGTGCTTCCCAACCAAATGCTCGGTACAATAAAATGTGTAATGGCATTGATGGCAACCATTCTTCACCACGAATTACGTGTGACGTTTCCATCAAATGATCGTCCACAATATTCGCTAAATGATAGGTTGGCATTCCGTCGCTTTTAAACAAAACTTTATCGTCTAAAACATTGGTTTCAAATTTCACATCGCCACGAATAATATCCTTTAAATGTAATGTTTCATCAACAGGTGTTTTAAAACGGATTACAAAATCTTCCCCATTTGCAATTCTTTTCAGCGTTTCTTCTTTAGAAATCACCAAAGAAGTATCTAATTTTTCACGATTGTGATGGTTATAAATAAATGTTTTTCCTTGTTCTTCATGCTGTTTTCTATGAAAATCTAACGCTTCAGCAGTATCAAATGCATAATACGCCCAATCCGATTTGATTAATTCGTCAGCATATTGTTTGTACAAATGTTTTCTTTCGCTTTGACGGTAAGGACCAAATTTTTCGTTTTTCCCGATAGTTTCATCAGGTGAAATTCCAAGCCATTCTAGAGCTTCCAAAATATAACTTTCGGCACCGGGAACAAAACGATTTTGGTCTGTATCTTCAATTCTTAAATAGAAAACCCCACCATTTTTCTTTGCAAATAAATAGTTGAATAAAGCGGTACGAACTCCGCCAATATGTAAAGGTCCTGTTGGACTTGGTGCAAAACGCACGCGAACTTGCTTTGACATTTTTTGTAATTTTTCAGCAAAGATACGATTTCAATTAGTCAAATTTGAATTTTCAAAAAGAGTTAATCCAATTAAAGTTTTCGATTTACTAGCTTAAAAGGTTGTTTTTTGTAGCAATATAAATTTTATTTAGGGTAATAATAGCCGCACAATAGCAAATCAGAACGCTGTAAAACAACACGTTACATTCTTAAAAAATTAACTTTTTGTAATACATATAAAATCGTAATTTTATCGGTTATTAAAAATTATTTTCAACCATTGGAAGCATCAAGTGCAGTTTACCTAAAATTAGAAGCTTTTATAAAAAAGTTTTATACCAACGAACTCTTGCGAGGCTTGATTTTCTTTGTTGGTTTGGGATTGTTGTATTTTTTATTTACCCTTTTTATTGAGTATTTTCTTTGGTTGAAACCAATGGGAAGAACATTTTTATTTAGTTTATTTATTCTGGTTGAACTATTTTTATTCTTTCGATTTATTGCTTTTCCAATATTTAAATTATTGAAACTTCAAAAAGGCATCGATTTCAAAGAAGCATCAACTATTATTGGAACTCATTTTACAGAAGTGAACGACAAATTGACCAATTTTCTTCAATTATCCGAAAACCAAAACCAGCAAGATAAATCAGAATTATTACTTGCATCAATCGAACAAAAAGCAAATATGTTGCAGCCAATTCCTTTTGGGAATGCGATTAATTTTAATGCGAACAAAAAATATTTACCATTGGCATTACTTCCAATATTGTTTTTTGCTTTCTTTTATATTTCTGGAAATAGCACAATTATTTCTCAAAGTTTGAATCGAGTAGTTCATTTCAAGCAACAATTTTTGCCACCAGCACCCTTTAAATTTGTAGTTTTAAATAAAGATTTGCAAACCGAACAAAACAAAGATTTCGTTTTAAAAGTGAAAACCGAAGGGAATGTAATTCCTGAAAACGCAATGATTTTTATTGGTGATGAAAGTTATTTTATGGAAAGCAATGCCAATGGTGAATTTCAATTTAAAATTGAGAAACCAACGGCCAATGTTTTGTTTCACGTGGAAGCCAATGAAGTTTCTTCTGAAGAACTTGAGTTAAATGTTGTGATTGTTCCATCTATTTCTAATTTAGAAATGGTTTTAAATTTTCCGTCTTATTTAAATAAGAAATCTGAAACCATTAAAGGAACTGGTAACGCAGTACTTCCCGAAGGAACTTCTGTTACATGGAAAATGAATACAATTGCCACACAAAGCATAAATTGGTCGGATTTGAAGTCTAATTTTTCATTTTTGAAAGAAGAAAACACATTTAAACTAACAAAAAATATTTCTCAAAATACTGAATATAATATAGTTACATCCAATAATAAAGTGCAAAATTACGAGAAATTGAATTACCAAATTTCTGTAATCAAAGATCAGTTTCCTACAATTAATGTGAACAATGCGCCAGACAGTTTGAAGGTTTCTAAAAACTTTGTTTTAGGTCAAATTTCAGATGATTACGGACTTTCTAAACTTCAGGTCGTTTATTACGAAAAAGACAAACCACAAACCGCCAAACGTGGAACAATTGCCGTTAAAAAAGACATTTACGATCAATTTGTATTTGCATTTCCAAGCAATCTCCCAGTGGTTCAAGGCGTTTCTTATGAATATTATTTTGAAGTTTTTGATAATGATGCACTTCACAATTTCAAAAGTTCAAAATCATCAGTTTTTTATAACAGAGTGGCTACTGACGAAGAAAAGGAAGATCAAATTTTGCAAGAGCAAAACAATAATATAAACAGTTTAGAAAAGTCTTTAAAAAATCAAGTCAAGCAAATTTCAGAAATTGAAAAGTTGCAAAAAAATGGAAAAGAGAAGGAAAGTTTAGAGTTCAAAGACCAACAAAAAGTAAATGATTTCATCAAACGACAAAAGCAACAAGACGAAATGATGAAGGAGTTTTCTAAAAAAATGGAAGAGAATTTGGATAAATTTAAAACGGATAAAAAAGACGAATTCAAAGACGAACTTGAAAAACGTTTAGATAAAGCCGATAAAGATTTAGAAAAAAATCAAAAATTATTAGACGAACTAAAAGACTTAAACGACAAAATCAAGAACGAAGAATTATTTGAAAAATTAGAAAAGTTCAAACAAACGAGTAAAGACCAAACAAAGAACTTGGAACAGTTGGTAGAGCTGACCAAGAAATATTATGTTGAAAAAAAGGCTGAACAGATTGCGGATAAATTAGACAAATTAGCCGACAAGCAAGACAATTTATCCGATAATGAAAAAGATAATAAAACTGAAAAGCAAGCTGAAATCAATAAAGAATTTGACAAAATACAAGAGGATTTAAAGGACCTGGAAAAAGAAAACAAGGAATTGAAAGCGCCTGTTGATATACCTAAAGATGCTGAAAAAGAAAAAAGCATTGATGAGGATTTGAAAAAAGCTTCTGATGAATTGCAAAAAGACAAGAAAGACAAAGCCAAACCAAAACAAAAAAGTGCCGCAAAAAAGATGAAAGAAATGGGCGGTCAAATGATGGAAAGCATGGCCAGTGGTGAAATGGAACAACTTGAAGAAGATGTGAAAATGTTGCGACAAATCCTCGATAATTTGTTGGCATTTTCTTTTTCTCAAGAAGATTTAATGAAGCATTTCAAAGGTTTAAAGCGTGGTTCGCCATCGTTTAACAAAGATTTAAAAATCCAACAAGATCTTAAACAACAATTCAAACATGTTGACGACAGTTTGTTTGCAATGTCTTTGAGAAATCCAAAAATTGCCGAAGACGTAACCAAAGAAATCGGGAATGTACATTACAATATCGATAAGTCTTTAGAAAGTTTAGTCGATTCTCAAATTCCAAAAGGATTATCGCACCAGCAATATGTTATTTCTGCAGCTAATAAATTGGCCGATTTCCTTAGTGAAGCTTTAAACAACATGCAATCCGAAATGCAAATGTCCGGTTCTGGAAAAGGCGGAAAACCTAAGCCAGGAAAAGGGGAAGGAGCAGGAATGCAACTTCCAGACATTATCAAAAAGCAAGAAGGATTGGGCGAAAAGATGAAAGAGGGAATGAAAAAAGGGAAGAAACCAGGTGATGGAAAGAAACCAGGAGATGGAAAGAAACCGGGAGATGGAAAAAAACCAGGAGAAGGTAATAAACCTGGAGAGGGCAAAGATGGTAAATCAGGAAAAGACGGTAAATCAGGAAGTGGCGATTCACAAGGTGGTGAAAATGGAGAAGGCGGAGAAGATGCCGAAGGAAATGCAGGCGAAATAATGAAAATTTATCAAGAGCAAAAACAACTTCGTGAAGCTTTGCAAGATGCTTTAAACAAAGAAGGAATTGGTGGAAACGGTCAAAATGCCTTGGAACAAATGAAGCAAATCGAAAAGCAATTGTTGAACAAAGGCTTTAATAACGAAACCCTTCAAAAGATATTAAATTTACAATATGAATTGCTTAAATTAGAAAAAGCAACCCAACAACAGGGTGAGGAAAAGAAACGCCAATCGCAAACCAGTAATAAAGATTTTAATAATCAAAGCATGGCACTTCCTGCGAATTTGCAAGAATACATTAAGAGTATCGAAATTTTAAACCGACAAACCCTACCTTTGCGTTCCAATTTTAACCAGAAGGTTCAAGAATATTTTAAAAAAAATGATTAGTTTTAACTACGAGACGGATTTTGAATTAGACCACGAAGAAGTTTTTTCTAAATGGTTATCGGCAGTAATTGTATCCGAAAATAAAAAAGAAGGCGAGATCAATTACGTTTTTTGTGACGACGAATATTTGCTCCAAATCAACCAGCAATACCTCGACCACGACACCCTAACCGATATAATTAGCTTTGATTATTCTGTAGGAAATGAGCTACATGGAGACATTTTTGTTTCGGTCGAAAGAGTGCGTGAAAACGCCTCCGATTTCAACGTAACATTCCTCGAAGAAATCAAGCGCGTTCTCGTTCATGGCGTTTTGCACTATTGCGGCTACAAGGACAAATCAGATTCTGATGAGCAAATAATGCGAAGTAAAGAAGAAGAAAAAATGCAAATGTTTCACGTGGAACAATAATTAGTAGGAGCGAATTTTCGAGTTTTCCTGTAAACGAAATTCCCGCTTTCATTCCAAATCTCTCGGTAAAAACCTTGAGGATTTTCCCTTCAATCGGGGCTATTATTTTTTTGTATTTTTGTATTTGGAATTGATAGTTAAAAAAACAGTAATGTTTCACGTGGAACATTTAAAAATAAAGAATAAACGAACATTAAATAAATATAATTTGTTTCAAGATATATACGATGTGATTGTAGTTGGCGCTGGTCACGCAGGTTCAGAAGCAGCCGCGGCATCAGCTAATTTAGGCGCAAAAACTTTATTGGTTACTATGAGTTTGCAAAACATTGCCCAAATGTCATGCAATCCCGCAATGGGAGGAATCGCCAAAGGACAAATCGTTCGGGAAATTGATGCGCTTGGAGGTTATTCGGGAATTGTTTCTGATAGAACCGCAATCCAATTCAAAATGCTGAACAAATCCAAAGGTCCCGCAATGTGGTCGCCAAGGGTTCAAAGCGACAGAATGCGTTTTGCTGAAGAATGGCGATTAATGCTAGAGCAAACTCCAAACCTCGATTTCTATCAAGAAATGGTTGCTGGATTGATTATTGAAGATGGAAAAATTAAAGGAATTAAAACGTCTTTAGGAATCGAAATTAAAGCCAAATCAGTAGTTTTAACAAATGGAACTTTTCTAAACGGATTAATTCACATTGGAGAAAAACAATTCGGAGGAGGAAGAGCGGGTGAAAGTGCTGCTTACGGAATTACGGAAGATTTAGTAAAAGCAGGTTTTGAATCGGGAAGAATGAAAACGGGAACCCCGCCAAGAGTGGACGGAAGATCGTTAGATTATTCGAAAATGAATGAAGAAAAAGGCGATGCTAAACCAGATAAATTCTCTTATTCAGACCTTACAAAACCATTATCGCATCAAAAATCATGTCACATGACGTACACGTCTTTGGATGTTCATGATATTTTGAGAGAAGGATTTGATCGCTCCCCAATGTTTAATGGTAGAATAAAAAGTATCGGACCAAGATATTGTCCCTCTATTGAAGATAAAATAAACCGTTTTGCCGACAAAGACCGACACCAATTATTTGTAGAACCAGAAGGCTGGAATACCGTAGAGGTATACGTAAATGGTTTTTCTACATCATTGCCAGAAGACATCCAGTTTAAAGCATTACGCTCTGTTGTGGGATTTGAGAAAGTGAAGTTTTTCCGCCCTGGATACGCAATTGAATACGATTATTTTCCACCCACACAATTAAAACATACACTAGAAACCAAGCTCGTTGAAGGCTTGTATTTCGCTGGACAAATTAACGGAACCACAGGATATGAAGAAGCGGCTTCACAAGGTTTGATGGCGGGGATTAACGCAGCTCTTAAAGTTCAAGAAAAAGCTCCAATGATTTTAAAGAGAGACGAAGCATATATTGGAGTCTTAATTGATGATTTAATTACAAAAGGAACAGAAGAGCCTTATAGAATGTTTACATCGAGAGCGGAATTTAGAACACTTTTACGTCAAGATAATGCCGATTTTAGATTGACACCAATGTCATACGAAATTGGATTGGCTTCTGAATTGCGTTTGCGAAGAATGGAACACAAACTAAAAGAATCTGAAAAAATGGTTGCTTTTTTCAAAGAAACAAGCATTACTGCAGAGGAAGCAAATCCTGTTTTAGAAGCAAAAGAAACTGCTTTGGTAAACCAATCTGACAAGATGTTTAAGATGTTTTCTCGTCCTCAAATAGATTTGGAAGACATGATGCAATTACAAAAAGTAAAAGATTATATTGACGCAAATGAAGTTGATTTAGAGATTTTAGAACAAGCAGAAATTCAGGTTAAATATTCGGGATATATTGAAAAGGAAAGAAACAATGCAAACAAATTAACACGTTTGGAAGATGTGAAAATCCCCGAAGATTTCGATTATAATAAAATTAAATCAATGTCGATTGAAGCAAGACAGAAGCTCGGAAAAATTCGTCCGGTTACGATTTCTCAAGCATCAAGAATTAGTGGAGTTTCCCCAAGTGACATTTCTGTATTGCTAATTTATATGGGACGATAAGAATTTAGATTTAAAATGTTCCACGTGAAACTACTTTGTAAAGTCTTGTTGTTATTGCGTTGTTTGAATTTTAAATTGTATTATTAAAAAAAATCAGGTTTAAATTAGGAATCGGTTTTAAAGAACAACCCAAAACCAACAGCCTTAAACCAAAATTAAATTATGGACATTTCAAATAAAAAACATTTCCTTACCGTAAAAGATTATTCTGTCTCCAAAGAAACATTTGATTTGTATCATGATGAAACTTTGGACATGTTAATTACATCGCCACAGCCAAGTTTTGAAAATTTGGGTCGCTATTATGAAAGCGCAGATTATATTTCACATACCGATTCAAAACGTTCTTTATTTGAAAAAGCCTATCATTTTGTAAAAGGAATAGCGCTTAAAAACAAGCTAAATTTGATAAACAGTTCTAGTTCAAGCAAAGGTAATTTATTAGATATCGGAGCCGGAACAGGAGACTTTTTATTAACCGCAAAAGATAACGGTTGGAGCACAATAGGCGTAGAGCCAAGTGAAAAAGCAAAGGCAATTGCTATTCAAAAAGGAATAGAATTTGTAGCTGCAACACAAGAATTGGAAAGTCACTCCTTTGACGTAATTACCATGTGGCACGTTTTAGAACATGTTCCCAATCTAGAAAATCAAATCGCGGAATTAAAAAGATTAGTAAAACCAAATGGAACAATAATTATTGCGGTTCCCAATTTTAAATCCTACGACGCAAAACATTATGGGAAGTTTTGGGCGGCTTATGATGTGCCAATTCACTTTTGGCATTTCTCAAAAATAGCAATAAAATTACTTTTTGAAAAAGAGAACATTAAGCTAGAAAAAATACTTCCGATGAAATTTGATTCTTTTTACGTGAGTTTGTTATCTGAAAAATATAAAAACGGGAAAATGAATTTTATAAAAGCATTTTGGATTGGATTGGTGTCAAATTGGAAAGCAAATAGCAGTTTAGAGTTTTCATCGCATATTTATATTCTAAAAAACAGCTAAAACGCAATTTAAAGCGATTTAAAGGAAGTTTTTTGTCTGAAAGGCACAAAGTATTGTCTTTTTGGAGAACGTTTTGCAATTTAAAGCTATTTATGTCGGTTTTTATAACTTTAAATGATACGAATAACTAAAACCATTGTAAAACCTTATAGTTGTAAAAAAAGACAAGTTTGAAACTTTTTAAAATTATTAATCAAAAATTTATACTTTTACCAAAATAAAAAAATCAATCAAAAATTAGGATGAAAAAATCATTAGTACTTATCGCAATCGCATTTTCAATTATCTCATGTAATAAAACTGCAGAAGTTGCAACTACAAAAACCGCTTATGTTGATACTGCAAAATTAATGAGTGAATACACAGAAGCCAAAGACATCGAAGCAAAATACAAGGCCAAATCGGAAGAAATGGGGAAAGAATTAGAAACTGAAATCGCTCGTTTTAAAACTGAAGCAGCTAGTTTTCAAAAAAATGCACAGTTAAATGGTCAAGCTTGGGCGCAACAAAAAGGAGCTGAATTGCAAAAAAGAGAACAACAGCTACAATATGCACAACAAGCAATGTCTCAACAATTGCAACAAGAAAGTGGAGTAGAAATTGATTCAGTTGTAAGCAATGTGAAAAAATTCATCAAAACATACGGTAAAGAAAAAGGATACGCTTACATTTATGGAACAGGTGAAGCGGCTACTATTTTGTATGCTGAAGATAAATATGATATCACAAAAGAAATGGTAAAACTTTTGAACGATAAATACAGTTCGGCTTCAAAACCAGCAGCAAAAACTGACGCCAAAGCCGATGCAAAAAAAGAAATTGAAACCTTAGGAAAAAAGAAATAATTCTCAGAAATATATTTTGAAAAATGTCTTCCCTCGAGAAGGCATTTTTTGTTTATAAAAAATAAATTTATATTAATCGAATCAAGAAATTTTTAGTAAATTCAACTTCTAATTTATGCCAATGCAAGCCATCTCCGAAGCCGCCGAATTTACGTTACGATTTATCAATCAAACCCATCGCTCGGTGTTTTTGACTGGCAAAGCGGGGACAGGTAAAACCACGCTTTTAAGAGAAATCATACAAACAACGCATAAAAATACAGTTGTAGTTGCACCCACGGGCATTGCAGCTTTAAATGCTGGCGGAGTTACAATTCACTCGATGTTTCAACTCCCTTTTGGGGGTTTTATTCCCGATAATTCAGCACCTCATTTCTCGGATTCTGTAAAGTTCGAAACCAAAAACACTTTAGTTAGACATTTCAAAATGAGCGGTTTAAAGAAATCGGTAATCAGAAATATGGAGTTACTGATTATTGACGAAGTGAGCATGCTGCGAGCGGATTTATTAGATGCAATTGATTTTATGATGCAATCGGTACGCAAAAAGAAAATGCCTTTTGGTGGAGTTCAAGTTCTCTTTATTGGCGATTTATTACAACTACCACCAGTTATTCGGGATGAAGAATGGAATACTTTAAAAAAATATTACAAAGGGAAATTCTTTTTTCATTCGCATGTTATTCAGCAAAATCCACCATTATATATTGAGCTTTCTAAAATTTTCCGTCAATCAGATGATGTTTTTATTTCGATTTTAAATAATTTACGGAACAATCAAATTTCGCAAGACGATATTAAAAACTTGAACGATTATGTACAACCCAATTTTGACCTAAAAGCCAATAAAGGGTACATTACTTTAACTACTCACAATGCTAAAGCCGATGCGATGAATGCACAGGCGTTGCAAGATTTGGAAGGAAAATTAGAAACTTTTAAGCCCGATGTTGTTGATGATTTCCCAGAAAAAATATACCCTATTGAACAAAACTTGCAACTAAAAATTGGCGCTCAAGTGATGTTTGTAAAAAATGATCTTTCCCTTGAAAAGCGTTATTTTAATGGAAAAATGGGATTCATAAAATCACTTTCAAAAGACGAAATATTAGTTAATTTTCCCGATGAAAACCTAACCATAGAAGTTGAAAAATACGAATGGCAAAACATTCGGTACAAAGTCAATGAAATGACCAAGGAAATCGATGAAGAAGTTTTGGGAACATTTGTTCATTATCCAATAAAACTCGCTTGGGCAATTACCGTTCATAAAAGTCAGGGATTAACATTTGACAAAGCAGCGCTCGATGTTTCGCAAGTTTTTCTTCCCGGACAGGCCTATGTGGCGTTATCAAGATTGCGTTCCTTAGAAGGCTTAATTTTGCTTTCTCCGTTGCGAATGAATGGCATTTCAAACGATCAGGACGTGATGGATTATTCCTTGAATAAGGCAACCGAAGAAGTATTGGCAGTTTCCTTGCAACAAGAAACCAAGAATTTCATCCGAAATGTTCTAAAAACTACATTCGATTGGAACGATTTGGCTCAGGAATGGCGGAACCATCAGTTTAGTTATAGCGAAAAATCGGAAGTTTCTGAAAAATCTAAACATGCTATTTGGGCTAAAAAACAAGCGGAATCCATCGGCGAATTATTGGAGCCATCCCGAAAATTTTTATCGCAATTGGATAAATTATTTGCAAGTGAATCCTTCGATATAAATCACATTTCAGACAGAATTCACGCCGCTTTCAATTACTTTTTTATTCCAATGGACAATGCGGTTTATGACATTTTATGGAAATTAGAAGAAGTAAAAAGAGTCAAAAAAGTAAAAGCCTATTACGAAGAATTATTGGTTTTAGAGGAATTACAAATCAAAGCGGTTTTGCAATTAATGAAAGCCAAATTATTAATAAATACAGTTGTTTCGGGCGCAACAATTTCTAAAGAAAACTTAACTTCCGAAGAAATTAAAGCCTACAGAATAAATAAAATAACCGAAATTCAAGTTAAGTTTAAGGAACTAAACATCACGCTCGTCGAAGATGATTTTGATGCAGATCGGTATACTTCCAAAAAAACGTCAAAAAACAAAGAACCTAAGAAATCAACTGTTCAGGAAACTTTTGAATTGTGGCAACAGAAAAATTCCATAAAAGAAATTGCAGCGATTAGAAAACTTACGCCACAAACGATTTATGGGCATTTCGCAAAATTAATTGAAGCCGAACAAGTACAACTTTCGGAAGTTTTACCAGATGATAAAATCGAAGCCCTAACCAAAGTATTTAAAGGTTTTAAAGGAGAATCTTTGGCTGAATTAATGGAAAAACACGGCGATAAATTCACGTGGAACGAAATGAGAATGTATAAAGCGGGTATTGGGAAGTGAATTTAATTCAACCAATACACCACCATAACGGCAGGAATAAAATAAATTACAATAGTTCTCGCTCCGTCATACTCTTTCGCTAATCGCTGTCCAAAAAGCAACATCAATAGCGTAATACAAGAAAAAACACCACCATAAAAGCCAAAAGTGCGGCCTTCATTTACAAACAATTCAATGGCGCCCACAACACACAAAATCCCCGAAATTAATTCTAAAACCAAAACGTGGAAAAGCGCTAAGGGAACCACTTTTTTCAATACCGTATTTGCAAAATGTCCCGTCAACCAAGACACATTGTCTTTCCAATGGAATAGTTTATCATAACCAGATTGTAAAAAAGTAAGGGCTAAAAAAACCAAAACTAAAATAGAAGCTACATTATTCATAATTTATTATTTTTTGTGAATTAAACGAGTTAGTTTTATTGATAAATCAGTCAAAATTATTTTCGCATTTCCGTTGCGCTCAATGTGGTACATCGCATCCGAAAGTTCCTTGAAAATGTCATTTATATTATTTCCATTTACAAACGGAGCAAAATTTTCTAGCTTAAATTTAGGCACTTTTGGTTCCATATACACCAACTTTTGCGTTTCATAATTGAGCAACAACGCTTGTCGGAACATGTCAATACAAAAGTTCAAAAACTTCTTCTGCGTTTCCCTTCCCAATCCTGCAATTTGCTCGCTCCAAACAATCAAATCTTGAATGGCAGCCGCATTTCCTTTGGCTCGAAAAGCTGCACGAACCCAAGAAACAAACCATTCTTCAAACGGCAATTCTTCACTTTCTTCGTCCAATAAAAGCAATGCTTTATTATAATTTCCTTGTGATTGATGTGCAATTTTATCCGCTAAACTCGCTTCAATATTTTCTCTAAGAATCAATCCGTCGGCAATAATTTTCTCACTCAAACCATTAAAATGCAACACTTGACAGCGCGACCGAATCGTTTGAATAATATCTTCTTCATTTTCAGAAATCAAAATAAAAACCGTTTTTTCTGGTGGCTCTTCCAACAATTTCAGCAATTTATTCGACGCCGAAATATTCATTTTTTCTGCCATCCAAACAATTACCATTTTGTACCCGCCTTCATAGGATTTTAGTGCCAACGATTTTAAAATCTCCTGCGCATCGTCCACCCGAATTTCCCCTTGCTTGTTCTGAACGCCTAAAATTTTGTACCAATCAAACAATCCACCGTAAGGATTTTCAGCAATAAATTGGCGCCATTCTGCCATAAAACCCAAACTTTTGGGCTTTGTTTTTACGTCTTCTGTCGTTACGGTTGGGAAAATAAAATGCAAATCTGGATGCGAAATCGACTTGAATTTTAAGTTGCAAGCAGCGTTTCCGGTGTTGTTTTCGCCATCAAAATTCCCGCACAAAACATACTGCGAATAGGCAATCGCCATCGCCAAAGTTCCACTTCCTTCGGGGCCCACAAACAATTGTGCGTGAGGAATTCTGCCCGAAGTGGCGCTTTTTGTCAAATGATTCTTTATATAATCTTGTCCTAAAATTTGGGAAAACAGCATAAAGCAAAGATAATAGAAAGTTGATAAAAAAAGGTTATTTGCGGATTCGGTTAATCGGTTATTTTTTTAACTGCAAAGTGCGCAAAGGTTTAGGCAAAGTGCGCAAAGAAAAAAATCTTTAAATCTGTTGCTAAAAGGAGTATTAATTTGTCTATCTGAATTTATTTCAGATTCTATTTTTTAACTGCAAAGTGCGCAAAGGTTTATGCAAAGTGCGCAAAGTTTTTTTAAAAAACCTGTGAATCTATGGCAAAAAAAGAGGCTTTAGATTGATTCAACTATTCAAAAACCACAAGAAAGATTGTCTTCGTCGAATTTCATTTCGCTCTGGAGTGGGTGCTTTCTATTTTTGACCAGATGATATTCCCCCAATTATAGGGGAAGAAAAAGTTACCGAACCGTTCCAATTACCTGTTCCTCCATTTGGACTTATATAATAACCTTTAGCTTCCGTATCAGAGTAAACAATAATTACATCTCCCGATGTATAAGCCCCTCTAATAGGAGAAGAAAAAGTTACTGATCCATTCCAATTACCTGATCCACCATTTGGACTTACATAATAACCCTTTGCTTCAGTGTCTGAATATATAACTGTTATATAATTTGAAGAAATTGCTCCTTTGATGGAAGAAGAAAAAGTTACTGAACCGTTCCAACTACCTGATCCACCATTTGGACTTACATAATATCCTTTTGCCTCTGTATCTGAGTAAATTATATTTGTATAATTTGTAGAAATAGCCCCTTTAATAGGAGAAGAAAAAGTTACTGATCCATTCCAATTACCTGTTCCTCCATTTGGACTTACATAATATCCCTTTGCTTCTGTATCAGAATATAATACAATTGTGTAGTTAGATGCTGTTTTACCGATAATAGGAGAAGAAAAAGTTACCGAACCGTTCCAATTACCGGATCCTCCATTTGGACTTACATAATAACCTTTAGCCTCTGTATTTGAATAGATAACAGTTAATCCCCCAATAATATTATTATTTTTATTTTCAGATACAACAACGTTATTAATACTTTTTTGAGAAGAAATATTTTCTGCAAACAAAGCATAAGGCACACTCATTAACTGATTAGTTCCAATATTTGTATAATTTGTTCCACCAGCAGGATCAACTTCTACTTTTAAAAATTTAGAATTTGTTCCCCAATTTATAGAGGAAAATGAACCAGCAATAGCCGAACCCTGTCCTATATTTAAATTAAACAAACCTTGTGCGTTAGTTGTTTTGGAATGTGTTTCTGAATAAACCACTGTTCCTGAAATTGAATTATCTATAATGCTAATCTTAATACCAATATTTCCATTGTCAATTGGGCTTCCTCCTAAATTAAATGCAACTGCTTGATAACTTATTCCTTGAGGTGCTTGAGAAAAACTACTTATTGTAAATAGAAATGTAAATAATAAAAAAACTAATTTTTTCATAAATTTAGCGTTTAATGATTTTAAATGATTTAATGTTTTGATTGTCTGTATTAATAATATAGGTCCCTGTTTGTAAACTAGATAAGTCAAGTTGATTATTAATGTTTTTTTGATTATGAACTAATTTTCCATTTAAATCATAAATATAGATATTTTTAATAATTTCATTTTTAATATCAATAATTACAGAATTTGATGTTGGATTAGGATAAAACTTTAAATTCTGATTAAACTCAATTTCATTAATACTTAATGAAGTAAACTCAATTCTTGAAATTGCACCAATTAGTCCAGAACTTGCATCATTTTGATTTGTTAGATTTACAAATACTTCCCCAACTGAATAAATAAGATTATTGTTAGATACTGCTCCAGAATTTGTAGAACTCAATGACTGTCCGTAAATAATTGGGATAAATCCAAAGCTAATAAAAATTGTAAAAATTTGTTTCATTTATAGTATTTAATTTTCATTTTTAAAGCTGACGTGTAACTTGTGTAAAATAATAAAACGTGGTAGTTATTATAAATCTAATACTGTGTAGATTGTAGTGATTAACGTCGTGCTCCATTTCAAATGTAATAATTTTTTCTTACTATTCATCAAATGAGCTTTTATTTGTAAAAGCGTATTTGGTTATTCGAGAAATCTAAAATCATAATTCTTAAATCGAGTTTTGCGCGAGGGATGGTAACGGAAATCCTTTGTGGAACGAAGGGGAGCAAAGATTGTAGCGAACAGCCCGACCAGAAGTTTAGTCCAGATTTCCTCGTTCCTCAAACGTTCTAAACGAAGGTCGCGCCCAAAAAAATAAAATTACTATCTTTGCACCGAATTTAATAAACAATCAATAAAAAATTTAACCAATGAAAACGCTTCAAGACTTCAATTTCAAAAACAAAAAAGCCGTAATTAGAGTAGATTTTAATGTTCCTTTGGACGAAAATTTTAACGTTACAGATACCACCCGAATTGAAGCGGCGAAACCTACAATCGACAAAATTATTGCCGATGGCGGGAGCGTGATTTTGATGTCGCACCTTGGAAGACCAAAGGGCGTTGAGGAAAAATATTCATTGAAACACATCGTGAAAACAGCATCGGAAATCTTGGGAACGGAAGTACTTTTTGCTTCGGATTGTATAGGTGAAATTGCTGAAAAAGCAGCTGAAAATTTGCAACCAGGTCAAGTTTTATTGCTTGAAAACCTGCGTTTTTATGCTGAAGAAGAAACTGGAGATGTTGGTTTTGCAAAAAAATTGGCGTCTTTGGGAGATATTTATGTGAACGACGCCTTTGGAACAGCGCACAGAGCCCACGCTTCGACAACAATTATTGCGCAATTTTTCCCAGAACACAAATGCTTCGGAGCCTTATTGGCAAAAGAAATTGAAAGTTTGAATAAGGTTTTGAAAAATAGTGAAAAACCAGTAACTGCTGTTCTTGGAGGTTCGAAAGTATCTTCAAAAATTACAGTTATCGAAAACATATTAGACAAAATTGACCACATGATTATTGGTGGCGGAATGACTTTTACGTTTGTTAAAGCATTAGGCGGAAAAATTGGAGATTCAATTTGTGAGGACGACAAAATGGAATTGGCATTAGAGATTTTGAAAATTGCCAAAGAAAAAGGCGTTCAAATTCATATTCCTGTTGATGTTGTTGCTGCCAATGCATTTTCAAATGACGCGCAAACTCAGATTGTAGATGTAAGAGAAATTCCTGACGGATGGCAAGGTTTGGATGCGGGTCCAAAATCATTGGAAAATTTCAAGTCGGTAATTTTAGCTTCCAAAACGATTCTTTGGAATGGTCCATTAGGTGTTTTCGAAATGCCAACTTTTGCTAACGGAACAATCTCTTTGGGTAATTTTATTGCAGAATCTACTGCAAACGGTGCTTTTTCACTAGTTGGTGGTGGCGATTCTGTAGCTGCCGTAAAACAGTTTGGTTTAGAGGACAAAATGAGCTATGTTTCTACTGGTGGCGGGGCAATGCTTGAAATGTTAGAAGGAAGAATTTTGCCGGGAGTTGCAGCAATCTTAGATTAAAAGACAGTTTTAACACTATATTTTGATATTTTACGTTTTATAATGGTTAGATTTGTAAAACACGTAATGAATTGAATTGTAGCATTTTGACATTAATATTTATGAATATACGAAATACGACCCTTAGCCTTTTTCTGCTTTTATCTCTGAATACCTTTGCTCAAGATCCTATTTGGAATTTAAAAAAGGAAACAAGAAATTCTTATTTAGATTCTATAAAATCAACTTTCGTACATGACAATATCGCCTCTTGTGTGGATAGTTTGTGGATGAAAGAATTGTCGAATTTGGATTTATACAACGACCTTTCTGTTGACATTAAAAACATAAATATTGACGAAAAAGTTGATTTTGAATTGCCAACAGCTTTACTGAAATCAAGACTTGCGGCAATGGATGCGAAATCTCCATTCAATATAGAATACAACCAAGGTCTTGAAAACATCATTAAATCTTTTCTGAAAAACAGAAAAAAATCATTCGAAAGATTGATGGCCATTTCTGAATATTATTTTCCAATGTTTGAAGAGGCCATGGCGCGTCAAAATGTGCCTTTGGAAATTAAATATTTGGCAGTTGTAGAATCAGCATTGAACCCAAAAGCGGTTTCAAGAGTGGGTGCAACGGGACTTTGGCAATTTATGTTTCAAACCGGAAAACAATACAATTTAGATATTAATACCTATGTTGACGACAGAAGCGATCCTCTGAAGGCGAGTGATGCGGCTGCGCTGTATATGTCGAATATGTACAAAATATTTGGCGACTGGGATTTGGTTTTAGCATCTTATAATTCGGGACCAGGAAATGTTGCCAAAGCAATTCGCCGTTCTGGAGGACAACAAAATTTCTGGAATATTAGAAAATATTTACCAAAAGAAACGCAAGGTTATGTACCGGCTTTTTTGGCAACAATGTACATTTATGAGTACCACAAAGAACATGGAATTGTTCCTAATCGTGCTGTAATTAAGCATTTTGCTACGGATACAATTATGGTAAAACAGCAAATTTCTTTCAAACAAATTTCTGATTTATTGAATATTCCAATCTCGCAATTGCAATTATTGAATCCATCTTATAAAAGAGATGTAATTCCTTTTATTGCAGGTGAAAATCATTTCTTGAGATTGCCGAATGATAAAGTGGCAATTTATACTTCAAACGAAGATAAAGTGTATGCTTACACGCAATATGAAGCGAGCAAAAGAGAGCGCCCTTATGAAAGTAGAATTGCAGTTCGGGATACTTTAGACGTTAATTCAGAACGAACAGTTGTTTCTAAAACAAGATACTATAAAGTGAAGCGTGGCGATAGTTTGAGCGAAATTGCGGGTAAATTTGGCGTGGCAATGTCAGATTTAAAGAAGTGGAATAGGCTTAAAAACAGTAAAGCACCGAGAGGTAGAAATCTGAAAATATACAGTTATGAAAGCGTTGCGGTGACTCCTAAAAAAGGGGAGGCAAAAGCTGCTGAAAGTAAGATTTACACTGCAATTGTTGCTGTAAACACTACTGTTTCAGAGAAGAAATATAGGGAAGAACAAGTAGTTTCGTTTGTGAAAACCACCAAAAAATATAAGGTTAAAAAAGGAGATAATTTAGGTTCTATTGCATCAAAATATGACGTTTCGGTTTCAGATATTAAAGAATGGAACAACCTGAAAAAGAATGCAATTGCTTCAGGGAAAACCTTGAAAATAATGACAACCGAAAAAGTAGTTTCAAGAGTTAGAAAAGAAATAAAATCGGATAAAAAAGCAATTGAAACTAAGGAAGTACTTGTTTCAAACGAAGCCAAATCGGATAAAAATAACACTTCGGAAGGATCAAAAACAGCCGAATATTATGTAGTTCAAAAAGGGGACAACCTTGGAAATATTGCCAAAAAATATGCTGTTTCTGTTGAAGATTTAAAACAATGGAATAATTTAGCGGATGTAAATGTTCAGCTTGGTTTTCAACTTAAAATTGCAAATGAAAACGGAACTACAGACGAACAAGTTGTTGCAAAGAAAGAATTTAAAACTCAAGAATATGTAGTTTTAAAAGGCGACAACATTGGAAACATTGCGAAAAAATATAAAGTTTCAGCAGACGACATCAAGTCATGGAATAATTTAGTTGATAACAATATCCAATTGGGAAGCACATTAATCGTTTCTAAAACAGAAATCGTTGTTTCTGAAAAAGCTACTAAGAAAGACAAAACAACTTCAAAAGCAACCAAAAACCAAGAACATTATTATGTTCAAAAAGGAGATTCGCTTTATACGATTGCCAAAAAATATCCTGGAATTACTATTTCGGACATAAAAAAATGGAACGGCATTAGCAGTGAAAATCTCAAACCGGGAATGAAATTGAAAATTAACGGATAATACAATATCTTTACTTAAATTTGGACTTTAATTCATTATAAAACAACAATGAATAAAGTCCATTTTTTTTTGTTTTTTACAGCCTTTCTATTTCTTTCTTGTAACAAAAGAGATACTGCCACCGAAAAAACATCGGGTGAAATCAATACGATTTCCGTACTTATTGACGATCAGTTGTGGAAAGGTGAAATAGGAGACAGTATCAGAAATAAATTAGCGTCTTCGGTTATTGGACTTCCTCAAGAAGAGCCGCTTTTTACTATAAATCAATATCCTATTAAGCTTTTAGAGGGTTTTGTAGTAAATAGCAGAAATAGTATTGTTATCAAAAAAGAAGCCGTTAGTCGCTTTGAAATCAAGAAAAACGAATTTGCTTCACCCCAAAATGTATTTTATATTTCTGGGAAAAGCACAGGCGAAATAATTGATACTATCGAAAAGCATTCTCCGGAAATCATTCAGATAATGAGGCAAACGGAAATCACCGAAAACCAGCGCATTATTGATACTTCGTTGATAAAAAATGAGCTAATTTCCAAAAAATTTAAAATTGCATTGCATGTTCCAAAAGGATACAATGCTGTTTTAACCCGAAAGAAATTTATGTGGCTTAAAAAAGAAATCACGGGAGGAAGCAACAGCATTCTGATTTATCAAATTCCGATTAATAAGATCGAATACCATCCCAATTCGAGCGTTATTGGAAACATTATAAAAATGCGGGATTCTATTGGTCGTTTATACATCCACGGAACCGAACGCTATTCAAAAATGATTACTGAGCAGGCCTATTCTCCTTATTTTTTTAATACTAAATTAGACGGGAAAATTACTTATGAAACAAAAGGGACTTGGGAAATGAAAAACGATTTTATGTCGGGACCGTTTATAAATTATGTAATATTAGATTATAACAAAGGCAGAATTATCGTTTTAGAAGGGTTCTGTTATGCGCCTTCAAAGAAAAAAAGAGACCTAATGTTTGAGTTGGAGTCCATCATTAAATCAGTGAAATTTCTGAAAAAAAAATAGAACAACTATGACAATAAGCTGGACAATAAAAAATTTCCACACACTTTCGGTTCCTGAATTGTATCAAATTATGCGCTTGCGATCGGAGATATTTGTGGTTGAGCAAAATTGTGTGTACCAAGATTTAGACGATAAAGACCAAAAAGCGCTGCATTTGTTTGGAATAAAAGACGAAAGTATTGTGGCCTATTGTCGCCTTTTTAAGGCAGGAGATTATTTTGATTTTGCATCCATTGGAAGGGTTGTCGTTGCGGAAAATTACAGAGACAAAAAGTTCGGTCATGATCTAATGAATCAAGCGATTGCTGCCACTGAAAAGTATTTGGGAGAACAAAACATTACGATTTCAGCACAATTGTACTTGAAGAAATTCTATGAGAGTCACGGATTTATTCCTACTTCAGAAATGTATTTAGAAGATGATATTCCGCACATTCAAATGCAAAAACGAGCTTAGTTTTTGGTAATTAAAAGTTCCACGCGACGGTCATATTCAGGACCTTTTCCTAGCGGAACAGTATTTCCATAACCTTTAAAACTCATGCGGTCTTTAGAAATTCTTTTGAAAATCAAATATTTATAAACCGATTCTGCTCTGTTGCTCGAAAGTTGTCTTTTTCGTGTTTCTCGGTCAATTGCTTCTTTTTGGAATGGCGGAATACAGCACACATGGCCTTGAATTTCAAAACAAAGGTTTTTGTATTTCATTAATTCTCGAGCAATTTTATCCAATTGTAACTTGGCTTTAAACTCGAGTTTGCTGCTTCCTCTTTCGAACAAAAGGTTTTCTAAATAAATATGATCGCCAACAATTTGCTTCTTTTGAATTGAAGTATAAAAACCCGGAATTTGTATTTTAGGCAACTCTTTTAAATTCAAAACCACATCTACGCGACGGTTCTTAGAACGTTTTTCAGGTAAATTTTCAACCATATCATCGTCAATCAGAATTCGGCCTTTTCCTTCAATAGTTACGATGATTTTGTTTTTAATTCCATTACTCAAAAGCATTTCTTTGATCGTATTTGCTCTGTTGGACGACAATTTAAAATTGTAGGCGTCTTTTCCAATATCATCGGTATAACCAAAAATTTGAACAGATGCTATTCTGGCAGAATCGGTTTTTTGAATGTAATCAACAACGGCGTGCCCTTGCTTTTCATCCAAGTTGAATTTGTCGAATTCAAAATATACTGATTGCACCACTTCTTCTTGAGCGTAGAGCAATCCACAAAATAATAAAGGTAAAAATTTTAAAAAGCGCATAATTACATTTTTAATAAATTATTGTATTCTGTAGGATTGTTCATTATTCCCGTAGCTTTTTTAATTTCAGAATTGTTTTTTGTGTAATACAAATACAACCCTTCTTTGTATTGGTAGCGTTTGATGATTTCATCCAAAATTAGATTTTTAATTTCCCTTTGGTTTTGATTCAATAAATTTTCTTCACTTTTTTGCAATGCAGAAAGCAACTGTTGGTATTCAATTGCTATTGAAGCATCTAGTTTTTCCTTTTTGGCCACCGCTAGTGTCTTTTTTAATGCCAATTCGGTTTCTGTGTCGAATGAAAACTTTTCTTTCTTTAAAAACGCTTTAAAAGCCATAAAGTCTGCGTCGGTAATTGTTGGAATGGTAGTGCCTAAATTCGGGTTTTTGTAATAATAATCGGTTACAAAATTGAAAATTCCATCGTTTTTAACCAATGCATCTGAAATGTTACTGAGTTTCGTTTCTTCCATGACAATATCTGGAAGAATTCCCCCACCATCATAAACTGTTCTTCCTTTTCGGGTTTTAAAAGCATTATAATCTGTTGAAGCAGTCCGAATTGCTTTACCATCCTTGTCCTTGTGCGAATAATCCAAAGCCTGAATACAGCGACCTGAAGGTGTATAATAACGAGAAATTGTGATTTTTATTTGTGTTCCATAACACAAATCAATTGGGCGTTGCACCAATCCTTTTCCAAAACTCCTACTTCCAATAATCACTGCGCGGTCTAAATCCTGCAATGCCCCGGCCACAATTTCCGAAGCAGAAGCACTTTTCCCATCTACGATTACAACCAATGGAATTTCTAAATCGACTGGTTCGCGTGTGGTTTTGAAAGTGATGCTGTGTTTCTCAATTTTAGATTTTGTGGTAACAATAGTTTCGTTTTTTGGAACGAATAAATTGCAAATATTAACCGCTTCGTTTAGCAGCCCACCTGGATTTCCTCGTAAATCTAAAATGATTTTTTCGGCACCTTCTCTTTTCAATTGTTCCAGCGCCTCTTTTACTTGAGTAGATGCTTTATTTGTAAATTGATTCAGCACAATGTAACCCGTTTTATCGTCGATTTTTCCAAAGAATGGAACCGCTTTCAAATCCACTTCTTCCAAAATTAATTGGGCCGATAGAGTTTTGCCTTGGCGATTGTACTTAATATCAACTTTAGCATTTTTCCCACCTTGCAACAATTGACTCGCATCTTCCTTGAAATCAGCAAGAAGAATATCACCAATTTGAGTGATTTCGTCACCCGCTTTTAACCCCGATTTGTCTGCGGGATAGTTTTTGTAAACTTCTTTTACAATTAGTTTGGTTTCTTTTCGAGTAATGACAGCGCCAATTCCAGTATATTCTCCGGTGTTGTTGATTTTGAATTTTACAACATCTTGCTCGTTAAAATAATTAGTATACGGATCTAAATCGGCCAACATGCTTTTGATGGCTTTGTCCATTAATTCGCCAGGATTGGTGTCGTCAACATAATTGCTGTTTACCGCTTTGAATAAGGTTGTAAAGATTTCTATTTGTTTGGCAACTTCAAAAAAATCTTCCTTGAAGCTTGCGCCAATAAAGAGTAAACCACTAGCTATTACCGGAAGTATATATCGTTTTTTAAAAAAAGACTGCATTTTTTGACTTTAAAATTTATCGCAAACGAAAATACGAATTAACTTTAAATAGCAATGATAAAATATTCATAATTAATGGTTTTATGAATAGACTACACTTTTTCGCTTTTTATTGCTTCCAAAAACTTCTCAAACAATTGAATCGTTTTTTTATTGATTTCTTCGTACGAAAGGCGGTCTTTGGTTTGGTATAAAAACATGAAAGCGTAGGGTTGTCCTAGATTATCTAACAATAAATGCTTGTTCAGGCGATAGGTTTCCCGAAGCACACGCTTGAAATAATTTCTGTCAACCGCATTTTTAAAGTGTTTTTTGGAAACAGAAACCCCCATTTTTATGGGCCTATTTTCACCAAAATCCCCAGCAATATAGACCAACCGCAACGGATATTTTGCAACGGATTTTCCTTTCGAAAAAAGTAAATCGATGGTGGTTTTGCTTTTTAGCTTTTCTGCTTTTGGATAGGTAAAATTCATTTTTGTTTTCAAGTTCTTAATTGCAAAGGTACGAATGATGACGAAATAAAAAACCACGGGATTTATTCCGTGGTTTTTGCTTTTCTAAATTTTTCTACAGCGTTTCTTTCAGCCATTTGTAAAATTCTTTTTGCCAAACTTGCGCATTTTGTGGTTTCAAAACCCAGTGGTTTTCTTCTGGGAAATACAAAAACCTACTTTTAATTCCTCGCAATTGTGCTGCTTGAAATGCCTCTTGCGATTGTCCAATTGGCACTCTAAAATCTATTCCTCCTTGAATAATTAATATTGGGGCATTCCATTTGTCCACGTGGCCTGCAGGATTGAAATCAGTATAAGTTTTTTGAGCTACTTTGTTGTCTTTTTCCCAATAAGCACCACCAAAATCCCAATTGTTAAAGAAAACTTCTTCGGTAGTTCCAAACATACTTTGCGTGTTAAAAACGCCATCGTGTGCTATAAAAGTTTTGAAACGGTTGTTGTGAATTCCAGCCAAATAAAACGCAGAATAACCTCCGTAACTTGCGCCAACACAACCCAATCTTGCTTTGTCAACATAGTTTTCTTTGGCCACATCGTCAATCGCCGAAAGGTAATCGTTCATCACTTGTCCGCCCCAATCTTTACTGATTTGCTCGTTCCATTCTACGCCGTGCCCTTGCATTCCTCTTCGGTTTGGCGCCACAACGATGTATCCGTTAGCAGCCATTAACTGAAAATTCCATCGGAAAGAGTAAAATTGTGTCAAAGGAGATTGTGGTCCGCCTTGGCAATATAAAAGCGTTGGATATTTTTTTGAAGCATCAAAATTGGGTGGTAAAATTACCCAAACCAACATTTTTTTACCGTCAGTTGTGGTTACATATCTTCGCTCTGTTTTGCTTAACGCCAATGTTGAGTAGGTTGCTGTATTTACATTGGATAATTGATTCCACACTTTTTTCTTCAAATCATACGAATACAATTCTGCTGCGTGGTTCATATCCGAACGCGTCAAAATAATTTTATCGCCTACAATTCCAACCAATCCTGAAACATCAAAATCACCATTAGTAACCTGAACTACTTGAGGCATTTTTTTGGTTAAACCAGGGAAATCAACTACAAATAATTGAAGTGTTCCGTCAATTGGTGCTTGAAAATAAACATTTTTTCCGTCTTTACTCCAAATAAAACTTTCTACACTTCCGTCCCAATTTGCCGTAAGGTTCACATTTGCACCTTTGAAATCAACAACAATATCATTTTTATCGGCTTCGTAACCATCGCGTTTCATTTGCAACCAAGTCAAATTTCCAGTAGGAGAAAAAGTTGGATTGGTGTCGTAACCTAAATTACTTTCCGTTCTATTTTCTGTTTTTCCAGTTTCAAGATGGTATTCGTAAAGGTCCGTATTGGTAGAAATGGCATAGACTGTTCCTGCTTTTTTCTTAGACACATATACAATACTTTTGCCATCTGGAGCCCAAATATAATCTTCGTCGCCACCAAAAGGTTTTTGAGGCGCATCGAAATTTTCGCCTTTCATAATGTCAATTCCCTCTGAATTTTCAAGGTTTGCTTTATAAAAAACATGGTTGAATTTACCTTCGTTCCACGTGTCCCAATGGCGATAATCCAATCCATTATAGATTTGAGCATTGGATTTATCCAAATTTGGATAGAAATCTTTTCCATGCACTTTATCAATTTTCACCTCTTCATTATAAACCGTAAATTTTCCATCAGGAGAAACATTTTTATCCGATAAAAGCGATTTATAATCTGTAATTTCTGTTGCAGTTCCGCCAATTACAGGAATGGAATAATACTTAGAATTCGATTTGTTCTCTTCAACAGAAGGCGTCGAAACTTTGTAAATTATATTTTTTTCGTCCTTCGAAATCCCTAATGGGGATAGTCTTCCTAATTTCCAAAGTAATTCTGGCGACATTATGTTTTGAGCAACAGCATTTATACTCATTGTGATTAAAGTTAAAATCAGTAATTTTTTCATGTTTAGTAGCGTTTTTTTCAAGGTTTAAAAGTACTATTTTTATTCTAATAATGATAATTGAAATAATTTGTATGATGGAACATAGAAATCAATTTATAATTATCATAAGAGATATTTAATTACATTTGAAATAAAAAAACATGCAACTCAGTTATTGGGAAATAAAAAATTGGTTTACCAATGTAGATTACACCGTTGTTGGCAGTGGAATTGTGGGTTTGCATGCCGCTTTGAGATTGCGCGAACGCTTCCCGGAAAGCAAAATATTGGTACTCGAAAAAGGAATGTTGCCACAGGGAGCAAGTACTAAAAATGCTGGATTTGCTTGTTTTGGAAGCCTTTCGGAAATTATTGACGACTTAAAATCCCACACCGAAGAAGAGGTAATTCAGCTCATTCAAAAACGCTGGAAAGGATTGCAATTACTGCGAAAAAGAGTTGGCGATGAAAAATTAGATTACAAACCTTTTGGCGGTTACGAACTTTTTTTAAAGGAACATGAAGCGACGTATATTGAATGTTTGAACAAGCTTCCCTTCATCAATGAAATATTGAATCCGCTTTTTAAAACGGATGTTTTCACCAAAGAAATTGATCGTTTCGGATTTAACGGCATTCATGAAAGTGTGATTTTTAATCCGTTTGAAGGTCAGATTGATACGGGAATGATGATGAAGGAATTGATGAAACAAGCTATTTCAAATGATATTTTAATTTTGAACCAACAAACAGTAACTTCCTTTCATGACAATGGAACTGCGGTTGAAGTGGCGCTTGGAGATTTTAGTTTCAAGTCTAAAAAATTGCTGTTTGCGACCAATGGATTTGCTTCTGAAATTACAAAAGGGCAAGTAAAACCTGCTCGTGCGCAAGTTTTAATTACGGAACCGATTCTAAATTTGAATATAAAAGGCACGTTTCATTTGGACAAAGGCTATTATTATTTTAGGAATATTGGTGATAGAATTTTGTTTGGTGGCGGTCGAAATTTGGATTTTGAAGACGAAGCCACTTCCGAATTTGGAGAAACAGAATTAATACAAAACCGATTGGAAAAAGTATTAAAAGAAGTAATTTTACCGCATCAGGAATTTAAAATAGAACACCGTTGGAGCGGAATTATGGGCTTGGGAACCACCAAAAACCCAATAGTTGAAGCACTTTCCGAGAATGTTTACTGCGGCGTTCGATTGGGTGGAATGGGAGTTGCCATAGGGAGTTTAATAGGTGCCGAACTGGCCGATTTAATATAATTGTAAAAAATATGCTGAAGAAAATTACCCGTTTATTGTTTAAAATACTGGTTTGGTTTGTTGGAATATCACTGTTTTTAGTAATAGTTTTTAAATTTGTACCCGTTCCATTTACACCTTTAATGGTTTCAAGGGCTCTTGAAAACAAGTTTGCAGGCAAAGAAATGTATTGCAACCACGATTGGGTTCCGTTAGAAAAAATCTCAAAAAACTTACAAAAAGCAGTTATTGCAAGCGAAGACGGAACGTTTTTAGCGCATCATGGATTTGATTTTACGGCTATGCAAAAAGCTTTAAAAAACAATCAAAAAGGCAGAAAAATTAAAGGAGGAAGTACGATTTCGCAACAAACAGCAAAAAACGTTTTCCTTTGGCAAGGACGAAGTTACATTCGAAAAGGGTTTGAAGCCTATTTTACGGTTCTAATTGAATTGGTTTGGGGTAAAGAAAGAATTATGGAGGTCTATTTAAATTCAATTGAAATGGGCAACGGCGTTTATGGCGCACAAGCCGCAGCGGAATATTGGTATCGAAAAGATGCTTCTAATCTTTCTGCTAGAGAAGCAGCAGGAATAGCCGCTATTTTACCTAATCCAAGGAAATATAAAGCATCAAATTCTACTACTTATATCAATAAACGAAAAGACAAAATTGTACGTGTAATGCGGTATGTCGGGAAATTAAATTATTAAAAAATGCCCCAACAGTTTAGTGTTGGGGCATTTTTTTTAAATATTGAAATTTATTCCTAAAATTATGTTTCTACCAATGTTCGGAATTCCATCCGTTTTTAATCTTGATAAATGGGCGATGTAACTCTTATTCAAAAGATTATTTCCATTTAAATGGATATTAAATGCCGTTTTACCCAGCTTCAAATTGCCACCAATTCCAAGATTTATCAAAGTGTAGCCATTCGATTTTGTCTCAAATCCACTTACGTTATTTTGATTAAAAGTGTTAGAAACATTAAGTGTCGCAAAACCCTCTTTTAACCAGTTTTTAATATCAAATTCTGCGCGAAGGGTATTGTTCCAATTGTTTGCAGGAATTAAAGGCAAGTAATCGCCATTCTGTTTTTTTCCTGTAACAGTTTCAAAACTGCTTTCAAAATGCAGCCAATCTAAGGGATGGGGATGAAAATGCAGCCCAATTTCACCACCATATAATTTGGCATTGTTCTGAATATAATTAAAAACATCATTTTCTGCAATTACTAATCCTGAAGGATTGGTATAAATATAGTTGTTGATGTGATTGTAAAACCCATTCACGAAAAACTCCAAGTGACTGTTTTTATATTCCAAATTCAAATCGGTTTGCACATTTTGTTCGGTTTTTAAATTGTTGTTTCCAATTTCATAACGGTTGGTTCCTTCGTGAACACCATTGGAAGTCAATTCCGCTAAATTTGGAGCTCGAAAACCAGAAGCTAAATTGAGTCGTAACGTCAAATCATTTGCCAAGTTGGTCTTATATCCTAACGATCCATTGATACTGTTGAATGTTTTATTTATGGCTTCAAAAGAACCTTCGTCGCCAGAAATTCCGTGGCTTTCACTTGAAATATTCCGATTGTCAAAACGAATTCCAGCCTGTAAAACATTCGAATTCCATTCGTAATTTGCGGTTCCAAAAACACCAAAATCGTTTGTTGTAGCATCGGGAATTAAGAATTCTTCTCCTGAATTTAAATTGGTTTGGCGCATTCCTTGAACTCCAACAATAGATTCTACTTTTCCGATTTTTGGTAAATGGTATTTCAAATCATAGTTTGTGGTTTTCAATTTCATGTGCAAAACCGCAACATGACTGTCTTCAAATTCGCTTCTGTCGTTTGCAATGTATCCCAAATCAACATCTAATTTAGAATTTTTAAAAAACACAGTCGAATTCCAACTCAGCAAATGATTGAAAATGCCTTGTTTTGGATAGTCGGTATTGTAGTTTGTAGTTTGTTCTGCAACGCCATTTTCTGGAATTCCCAAATCTAATTTATTAAAATTATACCTAAAAACAGTCGAAAAATGAGCGTTACTGTAACCAATCCCAGTTTTGAAATCTTTTTCGTTGTAACGAGTATTTGTTACTCGATTTCCGTCAGCAATTTTATAATCAGCATGCATATTATAGCTTCCGCGAACCAGGAATTTCCAATTTTCACTTGATGTTTTTAATCCCAAAGACGAATTACTGCCTAGTGTATTTGAAAATAATTTCTGACTGAAATCGCCTTGAAAAGTATTCGTCTTTGCAAATTTTTCAGGATTAAAATACAAAACGCCACCCAATGCATCGGAGCCATAAAGCAACGAGGCAGGTCCTTTGATTACTTCTACACTTTCAACTCCTGCATCGTTTAATCCCAATCCGTGTTCGTCACCAAACTGCTGATTTTCAACACGAATGCCTTGAGAATAGACCAAAACCCGATTCCCACTCAAGCCCCGAATAACTGGTTTTCCAATGGAAGTTCCTGTTGAAACTTGTGAAACTCCAGGAATAGTTGCCAGTCCTTCTATCAAAGTTGCTGTTCCTTTTTGTTGTAATGATTTCATACTTTCGTGCTCTACTTTCATTACGTTTTGCGATTGTAATTTATTGAAAGCGGTAGCAACAATAACTTCGTCCATTTGAAATAGGGTTGGTTCTAAAGCAATATCCAACTTATTGTCTCCGTTTTGAACAGCAATCGATTTATTTTGGGTTATAAAACCAAGCAAAGAAAATGTAATTTTTATATTTCCGCTGGGTAAATTGTTGATCGAGTACCCGCCATTTTCGTCTGTTTCCGAACTTTTATGTAAATCAGGAATAAACACAGAAACGCCTTTAATTGGTTGATTCTCATTGTCTGTAATGGTTCCTGATATTTTATTTTGCGCATTGACCAACGCCGAAAACCCTATAAAAAGGGTAATTAAGATTTTTTTCATTTTTATTATTTTAATGATGAAATTTCATCAGTTTTAAAAACTGATTTAATGCAGATTAAACATAAAAAAAGGGTGGACCACGAAGAGGGTTTGAATTTTCAGAAAAGGTTTTGAATACTTCAGAGTAGCAAAATCCTATTGGATTTTCAATAGTTTGATTTTGAGTTTTGAAAATCAGAAATGCAGAAGTTACTGCCGCACTGAAAGTAAATTTACATATAAAACAGTGCTCTAGTGAATGATGTTGGTGTGTAATTTCGTGTTTTGAAGTGCTTTCATGTACACACTTAGATTCAGAAATTTCGTTTTTAAAGTGGGCATACGAATCGAATGATTGAAACAATATTGAAAACAATATTGCAATCACTAAAGAAAAATGGATAAGTATTTTTTTCTTTTTCATACTTTGCAAATTTAAAAAAGGGAAAAAGAAAACCGTCTATTTTAACAAAGTTTGTGATTTGTAAAACAGACGGTTTTAGTAATGAAATTGGATTTATACCAATAGATTTGCAACTAAATATTCGGCAATTTGAACTGTATTTGTGGCAGCGCCTTTTCTTAAATTATCAGCAACAATCCACATGTTTAAGGTTTTTTCCTGACTTTCATCACGACGAATTCTACCTACGAAAACCTCGTTTTTACCTTCTGCATATCTTGGCATTGGATAGGTAAAAGTATCTAGATTGTCTTGAACCACGATACCTTCCGTTTGACTCAAAATAGTTCGTACATCATTTACATCAAAATCAGAAGTAAATTCTACGTTTACCGCCTCACTATGTCCGCCCACCACGGGTACACGAACTGCAGTAGCCGTAACTTTGATCGAATCATCACTTAAGATTTTCTTGGTTTCTTTTACCAATTTCATCTCTTCTTTAGTGTATCCGTTTGGTTCAAAACTATCACATTGAGGAATACAGTTGCGATTAATTTTATATTTGTAAACCATATCGCCTTCAATTCCAGCACATTCATTTTCGAATTGTTGCACCGCTTTTACTCCAGTTCCAGTAATAGATTGGTAGGTTGAAACAATAATTCTTTTGATGTTGTATTTTTTATGCAAAGGCGCCAAGGCCAAAACCATTTGAATGGTAGAACAATTTGGATTTGCAATAATTTTGTCCTCTTTTGTTAATTCTGAAGCATTAATTTCAGGAACAATTAATTTTTTTGTAGTGTCCATTCTCCACGCCGAAGAATTGTCGATTACGGTGGTTCCTGCTGCTGCAAATTTTGGAGCCCATTCCAAAGAAGTTTCTCCACCTGCAGAAAATAAAGCCACGTCAGCTTTTAGATCTACAGCAGTTTGCATGCCTACAACTTTGTATTTTTTTCCTTTGAATTCGATTTCTTTACCGACAGATTTCTCTGAAGCTACAAGGATTAATTCGGTTACAGGGAAATTTCTCTCTGCCAAAACTTGAAGCATTATTTCTCCAACCATTCCTGTAGCACCAACAACTGCAATTTTCATAATAATATCTTTTAAATTTATTTGCACGGCAAAAGTACTTAATTATCATTTCAAAACAACAAGCTTCACAAAAAATCACAAATTGTTAAATTTGTAACAAAAAAGAACCACGCTCTAGGCGTGGTTTAGTTAGAATATATAATGTAGCGGTATTATTTCTTTAATAAATCTCTTATTTCAGTCAATAATTCTTCTTGTGTTGGACCTTTTGGAACTGGAATTTCAGCAACTTCATGTTTGTTTTTATAGGTGTTTATCCCTTTGATAATTAAAAATAATACAAAGGCAATAATTACAAAATTAATTAATGAAGACAGAAACATTCCATATTTTACGCCACCAAAAGCTACTAATTGTTCTATTTCCGAGAGTTTTGCAGCTTCCAAAGCAGGTTTCAAAAGAAGCGGTGTTATTACGTCTTCGATTAAAGAGCTAACAATTTTTCCGAAGGCGGCACCAATAATAACCCCAATTGCCAAATCGATAACGTTGCCTTTCATCGCAAAGGCTTTAAATTCTGAAAGCATTCCCATACTGTAGTTGTTTTATGATAAATAAGTTAAGTCTAATGTACTAAAAAAGGGGCAAACAAAGATTAATAATGTTTTATTCCCGATAAAAAACCCGTTTTACCCTTTGAGAAATGCTTGTAAGGATTTCATAGGGAATGGTTTCCAATTTTTCTGCTATAAAAGTAACAGTTGGGCTATTGCCAAATAAAATCACTTCATCTCCTTCATTACAGATAATTTCAGAAATATCTACCATAAGCATGTCCATACAAACGCTTCCAATAATGGTTGCTTTTTGATTGTTAATCATCACAAATCCTAAACTATTTCCCCAATGTCTTGAAATTCCGTCGGCATAACCAATAGGAATTGTAGCAATTTTTGAAGTTTTTTGAGCTATAAATCGTCTTCCATAACCCACGCTTTCGCCTTTTTCAATGGTTCTGATTTGTGAAATTATAGATTTCAAAGTACCTACATTTTCTAAAAAACGCTGCTCATTGGCATCATTTGAAACGCCATACAAACCAATTCCAAGTCGAACCATATCATATTGCGCCTGAGAAAAATTACTAATTCCGGAAGTATTTAGAATGTGTCGAATAGGATTTATTTGTAAATCGGATATTATTTTTGACGATAATTTTTCGAATAATTCAATTTGTGAAAGCGAAAAATCTCGGTGTTCTATCGCATCGCTTGTTGCCATGTGAGTCAAAATACTTTGCACTTTTACGTGTTTATTGTCTTTCAAAATCGAAACCAAAGCGTCAATAGTTTCTTCTTCAAAACCCAAACGGTGCATTCCAGTATCGAGTTTTATATGAATTGGGAAGTTGCTTAATTTTTTTTGTTTCGCTAATTGCAAAAACGAATTCAACCCTTTCAAGCTATAAATTTCTGGTTCTAATTGATGTTGGATAATTGCAGAAAAGCTTGTGGTTTCAGGATTTAGCACCATAATTGGCATCTTAATTCCTGAATTTTTCAACGAAATTCCTTCATCGGCGAAAGCCACACCCAAATAATCTACATTGTGATGTTCTAATAATTTGGCAATTTCAAATCCGCCATTTCCATAGCCAAAAGCTTTCACCATCACCATCATTTTTGTGGTTGGTTTCAACTTAGATTTATAAAAATTTAAGTTATGACTGATAGCATTCAAATTAATTTCAAGAACGGTTTCGTGTGTTTTTTCCTCAAGTAGCGCCACTATTTTTTCAAATTCAAAAACCCGTGAGCCCTTTATTAATATGGTTTCATCGTCAAAATTTAAACTATCAAATTCTGAAATAAAAGCTTCCGTATTTTTGAAAGTGGTACAGTTTATAAATTTATTTTTATATTCTGAAATCGTTTCGCCAATGCAAATTACTTTGTTGATTTTATTGGAAAGTATCAACTGCGAAACTTTGGAATACAACTCTTCATTGGTTAAACCACTTTGAAAAATATCTGATAGAATTACCGTTTTCTTTTTGTACTGTTTCTGACTTTCTAGAAAATCCAATGCTATTTTCAACGACTGAAAATCGGAACTGTAACTGTCGTCAATTAGTGTCGAATTATGGATTCCGTTTTTTACTTTCAAACGCATTTCAACCGGAAATAGCAATTCCATTCGGTCTTCAATGGTTTTATAATCATAGTTGAAATAAAGTAAAACCATCATGCAATGAATCGCATTTTCTATAGAAGCATCGTCTTGAAAAGGTATTCTTATTTCAAATTTTGCTCCCGAATGATGTATTTGCAATACAGTTTTGTCTAAAACGGGTTTGATTTTAATAAAAACATCTGCAGTTTCTTCTTTACAACTCCAAGAAAAAGTTTTTATTTTAGAATCTAAAAAAGCTTCTACAGTTTTGTTTTTATTGTAAATTAGAACTTCAGAATGGATGAAAAGTTTCAATTTCTCATTTATTTTCTCTCCAAAATTTCCAAATCCTTCATCGTGTGCAGAACCAATATTGGTTAAAATCCCAATGGTTGGACGGATTATTTTTTCAAGTTTTTCCATTTCATTTCTCGTGGAAATCCCTGCTTCAAAAATCCCTAAATTGTGTTTTTCATTAATAGAAATGACCGATAACGGTACTCCAACTTGCGAATTATAACTTTTTGGACTTCTGATAATGGTATAATCCGGACTTAAAAGAAAATTAAGCCACTCTTTGACAATTGTTTTTCCGTTGCTTCCTGTAATTCCGATAATTGGGAATTGGTATAAATCCCGATAATAGGCGGCAAATTTCTGTAAAGCAACAAGAGTATTTTCAACCAAAAGGAAATTGGCTTTATCCTTTAAATTCTCAGGAATTGAAGTAACCACAAAATTACAAACCTCTTTTTGTATTAACTCTTCAATGTAAATATGTCCGTCATTATTGGGACCAACCAAAGCAAAAAACAAGGTAGTTTTTCCGTTTTGCAAGGAGCGGCTGTCAATTGAAATATGGTCAATTTCGAATGAATTCGAATTTTCGAACCACTTGGCTTCCAGAATTGGGACGATATTTTTTATGTTTAAACTCAATTAAGATGCCTTTATTTTTTTGTGGATTTGGATTCGTTTTCTTTTTCTTCGTTTTTTTTCATCGCATAAAAATAGGCAGCGCGACTCAACGGTTCATATTCTTCAGTTTCGCCAAGCATCACGAGTTTGTCTCCATCAGCTTTTCTAAAACTATAATTGGCTAAATTTCCTGTTCGTGTGCAAACGGCGTGGACTTTCGTTACATATTCGGCAGTTGCCATCAGCGCAGGCATTGGTCCAAAAGGATTTCCTTTAAAATCCATATCCAATCCGGCAACAATCACTCGAATCCCTTGGTTGGCTAAATCATTACAAATTTTCACGATTTCATCATCAAAAAATTGTGCCTCATCAATACCAACCACATCACACCCTTGAGCCAAAATCGCAATATTTGCAGCAGCAGGAACTGGGGTTGAACGAATTTCATTGGCATCGTGCGAAACTACCATTTCATCATGGTAGCGCGTATCTATTGCAGGTTTGAAAATTTCTACTTTCTGTTTTGCAAATTGCGCTCTTTTCAATCTTCGGATAAGTTCCTCGGTTTTGCCCGAAAACATGGATCCGCAGATTACTTCAATCCACCCAAATTGTTCTTTATGATTTACTGTATTTTCGAGAAACATTTTTTTACTTTTCTTGCTCTTAAAATGAATAGTTTTTATTACTTTGTAACGCTAACAAAGCGACCTAAAAATTTTATACTTTTACGTCGTTTCAAATGTAGAAAATTTTTATCAAAGGGGACTTCTTCCTTTGGCTAAATAAAAGATAAAAGAAGACATTTTTAAAGAAGAAACCTCTTACTCAATATAATTTTAAAGTTATGAAAAAAAAGTTGGAAGCTGAATTAATCAGTATCGCACACCGAATTTTAAAGCTAAAAAACAAATCGGAACTCTCTCAATTGCATCAAGAAACGCAAAAATTGTATGAGAAATTGTCTGTTTTGAAATTTGTTGAAGATAATTTTTCGGATGTAAAACCAACTATTGGTCTCTCAAAAATAGAAGAATTAGTTGAAGACGCTTTTGAAAAAGAAGAAATTGTCGTTCAAGAAGAAGTTGTTTTAGCTCCAATAGCTTTAGAAAACGAAGCCGATTTAGAAACAATTGAAGAAGTAGAGGAAGAACCTGTTGCTGTTGTTGAAGAGGAACTTGAGGAAGTTTCTGCATTAGAAGAAGAATTAGAAGAAGATCCAGAAATTGTAGAAGAAGAAATTTCATCGAAAGAATCAATAGATTTTGAACCCCATTTCGAATTGTTTAAAGAAGAGGAAGTTGAAGCCAAAAAAGAGAAAACTGAAGCTAAACAAATCTCTTTTGAAGACTTATTAGCGTCTCATTCTGAACCCGTTTTTGAGCGTAAGCAAAACCCGATTTTTGCTGTTGAACCAGAATTTGAACCATCACTAGAAAATGAAGTTGTAGAAAGTGAAGTTTCTGAATTAGATGAAGAAGTTGCATTTTCGCCGGCTTTTGAAATTTCAGCACCAGAAGAATTTGACGAACCTGAAACGGTTGAAGTAAAGCCGCCAAAATTTACAAATGATAGTTTTTCCAAAACAATTTCTTTTGGTTTGAATGATAAAATAGCTTTCGAGAAACAATTATTTGGCGGAAGCAGCGAAGATTTAAATCGCGTAATTTCTCAATTAAGTACTTTTGACACTTTTGATGAAGCGGAAAATTTCATTGAAGACATGGTAAAACCAGATTACAATAATTGGGAAGGTAAAGACGATTATGTAGCCCGATTTATGGAAATCGTGGAGAAGAAATTCGCCTAAATTTTCATTTTATTTCAAATTAATCTGCCGGTAAATCTTAAAATTACGGCTCGTTTGCATTAAAATTATTTTAATTATGTCAAAATTATATATCGTTCCCACGCCTATTGGAAATCTCGAAGACATGACCATTCGTGCGATTCGAATTCTCAAAGAAGTCGATTTGATTTTGGCAGAAGACACCAGAACGAGCGGAAAATTACTGAAACATTTTGAAATTGGCACGCACATGCACAGCCATCACATGCACAACGAGCACAAAACAATCGAGAATTTAATTTCAAGAATGAAAGCTGGCGACACTATTGCATTGATTTCCGATGCAGGAACTCCAGCAATTTCCGACCCAGGATTTCTGTTGACTCGCGCTTGTGTTGAACACGGAATTACCGTTGAATGTTTGCCTGGAGCAACAGCGTTTGTACCTGCATTAGTGAACAGTGGGTTGCCAAATGACAAATTTGTTTTTGAAGGATTTTTGCCTGACAAAAAAGGAAAGCAAACCCGATATTTAGCATTAGCCGAAGAAACAAGAACGATGATTTTGTATGTTTCTCCGCATAAATTAGTAAAAACCTTAACGGAATTCATCACTTATTTTGGCGAAGACCGACCAATTTGCGTTTCTCGAGAATTATCAAAATTACACGAGGAAAACATTCGAGGAACCGTTCGAGAAATGTTAACCCATTTCGAAACTAAACCTCCAAAAGGAGAAATCGTAGTCATTGTGGGAGGAAAACCTTCTAAATAATTACTTCTAAAGTTCGATTAAATAACCATTCAAAATAAAATTATATGCGTTGGACTTTAAAACCAAAACCCGATTCTCTAAAAGTCACCCAATTGGCGGAAGCCTTGAATGTCGAAGAATTTGTTGCCACACTCTTAGTGCAACGCGGCATTGAAACCTTTGAAGAAGCCAAAGCTTTTTTTCGACCTAAATTAGAACATTTGCACAATCCGTATCTGATGAAAGACATGGATAAAGCCGTTGCAAGAATTGAATTGGCGATTGCGAATCAAGAAAAAATTCTCGTTTTTGGCGATTATGATGTCGATGGAACAACCGCAGTTTCCTTGGTTTCATCCTATTTAAAAACTTATTATTCTAATGTTGCCACTTATATTCCAGATCGGTATGATGAAGGATATGGAATTTCTTTCAAAGGAATTGACTTTGCCGACGACAATGAGTTTTCATTAATTATTGCCTTAGATTGCGGTATAAAATCTATAAATCACGTGGCTTATGCCAAAGAGCGTAACATCGATTTTATCATTTGTGACCACCACCGACCAGGAGAATTTTTGCCTGATGCCGTAGCAGTTTTAGACCCCAAAAGAGACGATTGTACCTATCCTTATGATGAATTATGTGGATGCGGAATTGGCTTCAAGTTGATTCAAGCGTTGGGCGAAAACAGAAATCAAACCATTGAAGATTTAACGCCCTATCTTGATTTAGTGGCGACTGCAATTGCGGCCGATATTGTTCCAATGACAGGTGAAAACAGAGTTTTAGCTCATTTTGGATTGCAAGTTATTAACTCAGATCCGCGACCAGGAATTAAGGCTTTGATTCATCAAATAAAAAAACAAACACTCTATATTACGGATGTAGTATTTATTATTGCACCTAGAATTAATGCCGCAGGACGCATAAAACACGGTAATCACGCAGTTGAATTATTGTCAGAATTTGATTTTGAGCAAGCACAACAATTTGCTTCTGAAATTGAAAAATACAATTCCGACCGAAAAGAATTGTACAAACAAATCACCATTGAAGCGCTTTCGCAAATAGTCGAAAATGAGGAAGTTGAAGGTTTTACAACGGTTGTGTACCAAGAAGATTGGCATAAAGGTGTGATTGGAATTGTCGCATCCAGATTGATAGAAACGTATTATCGACCGACTTTAGTTTTCACAAAAAGTGGCGATAAATTGGCAGCTTCGGCTCGATCTGTAAAAGGATTTGATGTTTATAATGCTTTGGAAGCTTGTTCGGAACATTTAGAGCAATTTGGCGGTCACATGTATGCTGCGGGAATGACCTTGAAGGAAGAAAATTATCTCGCTTTCAAAAACGCATTTGAAAAAGTAGTTTCAGAAACCATTCATCCTGATATGTTACTTCCAGAAATTTCTATTGATGCAGAAATTGATTTTCCAGAAATTACACCAAAGTTAATTCGGATTTTGAACCAATTTGAACCTTTTGGGCCCTTAAATATGACGCCGATTTTTATGTCAAAAAATATAAATGATACAGGTTATCCAAAAAACATGGGTTTGGATGAAGCGCATTTAAAACTATTTGTAAAGCAAAATAATTCAGAGGGAATTGCGGCAATTGGTTTTGGATTAGGAAACAAAATTAACTTGGTTACCGATAAAAAACCCTTTGATGCCGTGTATTGTTTAGATGAAAATGAGTGGAATGGAAAAGTTACCATTCAATTAAGATTGAGAGATATTAAATAATTTTTTTAGAATATGAAGAAGAATGACCCTTATGCAGCCTTGCGTTATAAAGAATTTAATATTTTTTTATTACTTCGGTTTGTTATGGTTTTTGCGTGGTCGATGCAATTCATCGTTATCGAATGGGAAGTGTACAGCTTAACCAAAAGCGCACTTTCACTAGGAATTGTTGGGTTAATGGAGGTGGTTCCTGCAATTTCGATGGCTTTATTTGCTGGGCATATTGTAGATCAAAATGAAAAAAAAGGACTGTTGTTGAAATGTATTTTGGGATTTTTTGTTATTAGTTTTGGTTTGTTTTTATTGACTTGGCCTCAATTTAACAGTGGTTATTCTTCCCAATTTATATTGTATTCAATTTACTTTTTAGTGTTTCTTGGCGGATTGGTTCGTGCCTTTTTAGGGCCAACAATATTCTCGCTTTTGTCTTTAATAGTTCCCAAAAAAGTATATTCAAATGCTGCAACTTGGAGCAGTTCGGTTTGGCAAATAAGTTCCGTTTTAGGGCCTGCAGTGGCTGGTTTTTCAATAACTTTAATTGGGGTTCATTGGTCGATGTGTACTATTTTAGGCTGTTCTGTTTTGGCATTAATAGCCTTGAGTCAAATTGAGACAAAACCAATTTTGAATCCTAAAATCGGGGAACCAATTATGCAAAGTTTGAAAGAAGGCGTTAAATTTGTTTACAATAACAAAACCATTTTAGGTGCTTTATCGTTAGACATGGTGGCCGTTCTTTTTGGAGGAGCGGTGGCGCTTTTGCCAATATTTGCTCAAGATATTTTGAAAGTGGGCCCCGAAGGTTTTGGAGTTTTGCGAGCTGCACCCGCTTTAGGGGCCTTTATTACTATGTTTATTTCGGCGTATGTCCCTTTGAATAAAAATGCTGGAATGAAGCTGCTATTTTCAATATTTGCTTTTGGAATTTGTATTATTATTTTTGGTCTTTCCACTATTTTTTGGTTATCGGTGATGGCATTGTTTTTTAGTGGTGTTGTAGATGGAATTTCGGTTGTTATAAGACAAACTATTTTACAATTGAAAACGCCTGACCACATGCGAGGACGAGTTGCGGCTGTGAATTCTATTTTTGTAGGATCTTCTAATGAGCTTGGTGCTTTTGAAAGCGGATTAACCGCTAAATTAATGGGAACAGTTACTTCGGTGGTTTTTGGTGGAACGATGACGCTAATTATTGTGCTTTTCACAGGTTTTGCATCACCAACATTCAGAAAATTAGACTTACAAAAAGACATTGATGAACACGAGAAGTAAGTTCAATTAGAAACACTAAATAATGGATATAAATGCATTAAAAACTAAAACTATTGCGCTTTTTAAACAAGGTTTAACACCAATTGAATTAACGCAAAGTATTGTTGTTTCTGGGTTAGTTTCAACTATTCCAATTCTTGGTGTGAGTACTTTTTTGTTGACAGCACTTTCATTAAAAAGAAAGCTCAATTTGCCTATTATGATTGCCCAAAGCTATATCATGTGGCCAATTCAAGTTATAATGATTATTCCTTTTATAAATATTGGAGAATTTATTTTTTCGGTTCCTAAAACAAATCATTCGCCTCAAGAAATTATTGCATCCTTCCAGAATAGTTTTTTCGCTACACTTTCGCACCTTTCCTTTGAATTACTCTGTGGTTTTGGTGGATGGTTGTTTACGGCTGTTCCTTTTTCTGTAGGAGTATATTTGGTGTCAATTTTTATTTTGAAAACTATCGATAAAGTGAAAAGACAGAATTAATTTTTTATACTTTGCAAGCACTATTTGATCACAAAAATGTACCGCTTCTTGGTCCGGTAACGGATATTAGAACGATTATTATCTTGCTAATTTAGATTTTCCAGCGTAAAACCGAACGTGTTGCTTATTGTAAATATCGCTATTGGCAGATGTCTATTCTTCTATTTCACCACGTCTTATTTTTCTTTTTCTTTCCATTTCTTCACTAAAGAAAGTGTCAATTGTTATTTTATTCTTTAATAATTGCCATTGTTCGTTTTCTGGAAAATGTTCAAGTATAAAATCATTCGGCTCATCAAATAAATATCTTGAACACCAACTTTTCTCTTCAATATTGTTAATTATAATGCTTCCATTTCCCCAAGTTGAATCAATAAATTCCCATTTGTCATATAGTTTTACAGCATTCCAATCGTGATTAGTTTCAGTTAACCTTTCTCCTTCATAACCATAACCTTTAGCATACCCTTCAATTATTACACATTTTATTTGGGCTTTGTCACAAATTGCTTTAAAAAGTCTCGCATAACCTGAGCAAACTGATTTTCTATTTTCCAAAGTCGCAATTGCAGAAACATCAATTTGTCGTTTGTTAATAAATGCATCCCAATCATATTCAATATTTTCCGCAATCCAAAAATAAATTCTTGCAACAATTTCTTTTTTAGTTTTAGCGTTTTTCTTTAGATATTTTGTTAGCGTTTCAATATTTGTAGTTTCGAATTTTGGAACTTCTTTTACATATTTTTCTATTTCTTCAAAATTCTTAACCTGAGAATAATTAGAAATTGAAAACAATAAAATTATTAAAAAAATGAGTTTTCTTATTTTCATGATTTTGCTTCAAATTTCTTAATTTCAAAATTATCTCCATCAAAAACGCCGTACGTAAAATAGCCAATCCAATCACCTAAATTTACATATTCAGAGTTTTCTCCCAAGGAGATTTTCATTGGCAAATGACGGTGCCCAAAAATGAAATAATTGTAGTGTTTTGTTTCTAGTTTTCTTTTGGAATAAAGCACCAACCATTCGTTTTCTTCACCAAGGAATTTCACATCTTCATCGCCTGAAATCAGTTTGTTTTTTACCGATAAATACTGTGCTAATTTTACGCCAATATCAGGATGTAACCAGCGAAAAAGTGCCTTTGAGAAAGGATTTGTAAAAACGCGTTTCATTCTTTTGTATCCCATATCACCAGGTCCTTTGCCATCACCATGGCCAATCAAAAAAGTTTTGTTGCCAAAGGTAAATTCTTTGTTATCGTGGTAAACTGGGATGTTAAGCTCCTTCTGAAAATAGTCATGCATCCATAAATCATGGTTTCCAACAAAGAAATAAATTGGAATTCCACTGTCGCGAATTTCCGCTAATTTCCCTAAAACCCGAACAAATCCTTTAGGAATCACGGTTTTATATTCAAACCAAAAATCGAATAAATCACCTAATAAAAAAATGGCTTCTGCATCCACTTTAATTTCGTCAAGCCATGCCACAAATTTTTGTTCTCTTGGAAAACTTAATTCAGGAGTTGGCGCACCAAAATGTTGGTCGGAGGCAAAGTATATTTTTTTATTTGAAGGTTGTTGCATGTTGCGAATTTAAAATTAAAGATATGAAATGCAAAACATTTACAGGGAATAATTTTTATTGATATAAGCATTGAAGTATTAATTCAAATTAAAAGAACGATTTACACCCAAGGAAATACTATTTTATTACATAATTAAATTTGGAGAATAAAGATTAATTTGTAGTTTTGGCACCGAAAATCTATGTATTATAAATCGTATCATCCCCAATTAAATGATTAAATTTTTTAAAATTTCAGCACTTGCTTTATCCGCATTACTTTTAAATAGTTGTGCCTCTGGTTACAAAAAGATAGAACCAAAAACGATTAATTTTGCTTCTAGAAGTGAAAATAACAGTATTGTTCTTGAATATAAATACGACTTGTTAGAAAAAAAATACAAGAAAAAAGAAATGAACAATGGTTTGAAAGTTATTGCTGTTAAAGTAACAAATAATAGTACTAATGACTTGGTTTTTGGAAAGGACATTCAACTTACATATGAAAACGGAAACGAATTAAATTTATTAGAAACGAATGTAGTTTACAAAGCTATAAAGCAAAGTCCGGCATCTTATTTATGGTATTTATTATTGTCGCCAATGCAATTTCAAACGATGACCACGAACTCAAATGGACAGCAACAAACCTCAAGCTCAACTCCTGTAGGATTGGTAATTGGACCCGGATTAGCAGGTGGAAATATGATTGCTGCTAGCTCGGCAAATAAAAATTTTTACAATGATTTATTAGAAAATGACATCATTGGAAAAGTAATCAAAAAGGGCGAAACAGTTTATGGAATTATAGGAATTCGATCAAATAACTATGATTCAATTAAAGTAAAATAGAGAAATTTATTCCATAAAAAACGCCCTATTAAGGGCGTTTTTTTTATTTCAGTTCATAAACATTGTTATCCCTTTTCACATCGGCCATCAAGCCACTTGGGTCAATTGTAATTTTCTTTACTGTTTTTGAATTCGTTGGCAACCAAAAAGTATAATTTGGATTTCCCCAAGTCCAATCTCCTAAAATGGTTCTTTTCATTGTAGGATTTGGATTTTCTTTTACGAAACTCATCATGCGCAGCGGAATATAATAACTTTCTTTGGTTCCGTCTGTATATTCTACTTCTAAGTCAATTGGCATTGGCATTCTACCGATTCTTTCTAAAGAAATAACGGTGTTTTTACCAGTATAACCTAAGTCAATCCGAACCTCTTTTATGCCATAATCAATCGTGTTGGTGGTTTCTGTCCAGTCAGTCAAATACCAATCCAATTCAGCTCCTGAAACGCGTTCTGCAGTACGTTTTATGTCATTTGGCGTTGGGTGTTTGAACTTGAATTCCGAATAATACCGTTGAAGTGTTTTCATCAAGTTTTCTTTCCCAATGAGATATTCTAATTGCGACAAGAAAAGTTCCCCTTTGCTATAGGACGAAATGCTATAAACCCGATTTTCATCAAAGCGATCGGCGTGTGTTCCTTGCGGTTGTTCTTTGCCAGAATTTGCCAGATTTATATAGCTTTTGTAGCTTCCTTCAAATGGATTTTCTGCTTTTTTCTCGGCCAGTTCATTTATTCCTAAATCTTCTATAAACGAGGTAAATCCTTCGTCCATCCAACCGTGTTTGCTTTCATTTGAAGCTAAAATATGTTGGAACCATGAATGTCCCATTTCGTGTGCAATAACCCCAAGAAGCCCGTCATAAGTTCCTTCGCCAAGAATTAAAGTACACATTGCATACTCCATTCCGCCATCGCCACCTTGAATAACCGAGTATTGTTCGTATGGGTATTTTCCAACAATTTGATTATAAAACTGCATCAATTGCACTGTTTTTGACTGTACATTTTTCCAATTTTCAATGATTTTCGGATTGTTTTTATATAAGAAATGAAGTGTTGCACCATTAGGAACTTGCGCTATATCGTGAATGTAATTTTTATCGGCTGCCCAAGTAAAATCGTGCACATTTGGCGCAATAAAATGCCAAGTTAGTGTTTTTGTTTTCTTTGGATAAACCACATTTATTCCAGTATCTTGATAGCCATGACCAATTTCATTTTTGTTTTGCAAATAGCCCGTTCCGCCTAAAACATACTCTTTGTCAATAGTAATATTCACATCAAAATCACCCCAAACGCCATGAAATTCCCTTGCAATATAAGGATCTGCGTGCCAACCTTCAAAATCAAATTCGGCTATTTTTGGATACCATTGTGCCATCGAAAGTTCTACACCTTCTTTATTATTTCGTCCCGAACGGCGAATTTGAACCGGAACTTGCCCTTCAAAATCCAGTGTAAAAGTTGTTTTTCCTCCAGGTAAAATGGCTTTCGCTAAAGTAACTTCGAGAATAGTTTCTACTTCTTTTGCAACAGCCACAACGCCATCTTGCTTGAAATTTGAAACGTGTAAAAAGCCAATTTCATTTGGTTTTAAGTTTTTAATTCTGCTTTCTTTTACTTCTTTATCGCCAATTTTTATTTTATTGACCATTCTTCCGTCAGGATCCTTTATGTTTTGCAAACGCATGTCCATTTCACTTCCAGGTTGAAACGCATTATTATACAAATGATAAAAAACTTTTTTCAGCGTATCCGAAGAATTATTGGTATAAACCAATTCTTGCTTCCCTTTATATAAATAGGTTTTTACATCCATGGAAACATCCATTTTGTATGCTGCTTTTTGCTGCCAATAGGTTGAATTTTGAGCAATAACTTTTCCGAAACTTAAAAGAATCAGAGAAAGGAACAATAATTTTTTCATATTTTTAAGGAATTGAAGTTGTTCAGATAGTTTTAAAAAAAAATAAGCTTGCCGAAATGTATAAAATTCCTGCAAGCTTATTAATGTATTTTCCTAAAAATTATCCTTTTATTTTTTTTGTAATAGGTTTTTTCGCCATTTTTTCAGCCATTACCATTGCATTATAGGCATTAATGATTCTTCCCGATTTTGATAAATCAGAAAATTGACGAGAATCTTTATCATCTCCTCCTACAGTTACTTTTGTAGTTATTGCCGTTCCAGAATCCATCAAAATGTGTTTCACTTGTTTTGCAGATAATGTTGGATAATACGAACGAATCAAAGCTGCAACTCCCGCTACATTTGGCGATGCCATTGAGGTTCCTTGCAAAAACTGATATGTATTATTTGGTGTTGAAGCATAGATTTTTACTCCAGGAGCAAATACATCTACATTTAATTTACCGTAGTTAGAGAAATCGGCAACTACTTTTGTACCGTATTCATAATTTAAGGCACCAACGGTAATCATGTTGTCTGCAAATTCTGTTTTTTTGTCATCAGAATCATTAGGGAAGTTATTTTCTGTATCAATGTCTTTTGCATCATTTCCTGCAGCATGAACAATTAAAACGTCTTTAGATTCAGCATATTTTATTGCGTCATAAACCCATTGTTTGTGAGGTGAAAATGCTTTTCCAAAACTACCATTGATTACTTTTGCACCATTATCAACTGCATAACGAATTCCAAGTGCAATATCTTTGTCGTACTCATCACCATCAGGAACCGCACGAACAGTAAGAATTTGAACATTATTAGCAATTCCATCTCCGCCGATATTGTTGTTTCTAGTTTGTGCAACAATTCCCGCAACGTGAGTTCCGTGAAGAATTTCTTCTTTGTCTGGACCCATAACATTGTTGTTACCGTATTTTGCGTCCTTAATATCGTCTGGATTGTCGCCTAAAACGCTTCTATAATTGGTTTTTAAATTATCGCCACTTAAAACATTTGTATAGGTGTCTAATTCTTTTTGTATTTCTTTTTTTAATTCAGCAACGCTCAAGCCGTAAGCTAACATTTGTTTCATGATGCCTTTGCTTTGGATAATCTCTGGGTCTTTTGAATCAATTGCATCCAAATCTTCAGCGGTATAAGATGGTTTCCCAAGCAATTTCACTAATGCTTCATCTGCTTTTGTAGTCCCGTTTAAAGCGCGTTGAATTTGAGTTATTGTTTGATTGGCTTCCTCAATTTTTTTATCATTTATACTTTTTGCATCTAAATATGTAGCTTCGTCAACTAAACTTTTGTTGTTAATGATTCTTTCGTATTCTAAATGTTCTTTTGTAATATTTCCTAGAAAATTCCAACCGTGAATGTCGTCTACATAACCGTTTTTGTCATCATCAATTCCGTTTCCAGCAATTTCTTTTTTGTTCGTCCAAACCACAGATTTCAAATCTTCGTGTTCAATATCAACACCAGAATCTACAATCCCAACAATTACTGAGACGCCTTTTTTGCCTTTCAATAATTCGGCATAAACCTTATCAACGCTCATTCCGGGAATGCTGTCTTTTGATAAATCAAGGTGGCTCCATCTTTTTAATTGAACTTCACTAAGCGCCCCTTTTTTTGCAACAACTACTTTTTCTGCAGTTTGTGCATTTGCTGAAAGCGACACGGTTAATGCTGCAAAAAGCGATAAATAAGTTAATTTGATTACATTCATTTTTTGGTGATTTTATTTAATTTTCGGTTCAAAAATACTTTAAGAAATTGAATTATACGATATTGATTAACACTATTTTAAGATGTCGTTGCAAGTGAATTTTTCTTTCAATCGAACTCCTTTTTCAGTTTTTTCGACAGTAATAATTTCATTGTGCGCATCGTGCTCTAAAAATAAATAGTAATTATTATCGGCCGCAGCATTCATGAATTTTGCTTTTTCATCCATTGTCAATAGCGGTCTTGTGTCGTATCCCATTACATACGGAATAGGAATGTGTCCAGCTGTGGCTAATAAATCAGCACAAAACACAATCGTTTTATCTTGGTATTTTATGTGTGGAATCATCTGTTTTTCGGTGTGCCCATCGGCAAAGAAAATACCAAAACCAAGCTCAGATTTTTCAAGAAAATCACCTTCTGGTCTTTGGATAAAATGCAACTGTCCACTTTCTTGAATAGGAATTATGTTTTCGTGCAAGAAAGACGCTTTTTCACGAGGATTTGGTTTTGTTGCCCATTCCCAATGGTTTTCATTTGTCCAATATTTCGCGTTTTTAAATGCAATTTCATACCCCGTTTTGTCCGAATTCCATTGTACACTTCCGCCACAATGATCAAAATGCAAATGGGTCATAAAAACATCAGTGATGTCGTCTCTGTGAAATCCGTATTTTGCTAATGATTTATCGATAGAATGGGTGCCCCAAAGCGAGTAATAACTAAAAAATTTCTCCGATTGTTTGTTTCCCATTCCAGTGTCAATCAAAATTAAGCGCTCTCCGTCTTCAATGAGTAAGCACCTTGCAGCAATATCGATGAGGTTATTTTCATCGGCTGGATTTGTTCTGTTCCAAAGTGTTTTCGGCACAACACCAAACATGGCGCCTCCGTCGAGCTTAAAATTTCCAGATTCTATTGGGTATAATTTCATTGTATTGATTTTATTGATTTGAATACTTTTGCAATTTAAGGAATAGGATTGTGATTATTGAGTTGTTAAATCAATTTTTTCTATACAATTATTAGTTAAAAAGTATTGAAGGAATAGGACAAAAACATTTTATTGTAATATATTTGTCCTTTATTTAGACAAAATCAAAATAAGCTATTTTTTATATATTTAAAAATTTAAAATAGTTCATTGATTTTCAAATTTAAATTACAGTTTTACTATCATAAAAAATCAACAAATGATACAAGTATCAGATACAGCAAGTAAAAAAATCGTCGATATGATGAAGGACGATGGTTTTGATGCAGCCATAGATTATGTTCGTGTAGGAGTAAAAAGTGGAGGTTGCTCGGGTTTGTCGTATGAATTAAAATTTGACAAACAAATTGGAGAAACAGACAAAGTTTTTGAGGTTAACAATGTGAAAATTGCTGTTGAAAAAAAATCGTTCTTATATTTAGCAGGAACTATTTTAGAATTTTCAGGCGGATTAAACGGAAAGGGATTTGTTTTTAATAATCCAAACGCAAGTAGAACTTGTGGTTGTGGGGAATCGTTTTCTCTTTAGTCAAATGTTGAAAGTCATAATGGCGAACGACAATAAATTTTAAGACAAAAAATATGTCAAAATATACGGAAGACGATTTAAAAATCGAACTCGAAAACAAAGAATACGAATACGGATTTTATACTGATTTAGAATCGGAAACGTTTCCAATTGGTTTAAATGAAGACATTGTTCGTGCCATTTCCCGAAAAAAAGAAGAGCCACAATGGATGACCGATTGGCGTATTGAAGCTTTTCGTGCTTGGCAAGAAATGACGGAACCAGAATGGGCAAATGTGCATTACACAAAACCAGATTTTCAGGCGATTTCTTATTATTCAGCTCCAAAAGCGGTAGACCCAAATAAAACTTTGGACGATGTAGATCCCGAACTTTTAGAAATGTACAAAAAGTTAGGTATTTCTGTTGATGAGCAAAAGATGATGAACAATGTGGCGATGGATATAGTTGTTGATTCCGTTTCAGTGGCAACTACTTTCAAGAAAACATTAAGCGAAAAAGGAATTATTTTCATGAGTATTTCTGAAGCAATTCGCGAATATCCAGAATTAGTTCGAAAACATCTTGGGACGGTTGTTCCTCAAAAAGATAATTTTTATGCAGCATTAAATTCAGCTGTTTTCTCTGACGGAAGTTTCTGTTATATCCCAAAAGGGGTAAAATGTCCAATGGAATTATCAACGTATTTCCGAATCAATCAAGCAGGAACTGGACAATTCGAAAGAACTTTGTTAATTGCCGATGAAGGAAGTTATGTTTCTTATTTAGAAGGTTGTACGGCGCCAAGTCGTGATGAAAATCAATTGCACGCAGCTGTAGTTGAACTTATTGCTTTGGACGATGCTGAGATTAAATATTCGACAGTTCAAAACTGGTATCCAGGAAACAAAGAAGGAGTTGGTGGAGTGTTCAATTTTGTAACCAAAAGAGGAATCTGTGAGAAAAACGCAAAAATTTCTTGGACACAAGTCGAAACAGGATCTGCAATTACTTGGAAATATCCTTCTGTTGTATTAAAAGGAGATAATTCTGTAGGAGAATTTTATTCGATAGCAGTGACCAATAATTTCCAACAAGCCGATACGGGAACCAAGATGATTCACATTGGAAAAAACACCAAATCTACCATTATTTCCAAAGGAATTTCAGCAGGAAAATCACAAAACAGTTATAGAGGTTTAGTAAAAATAGGTTCTGGCGCAGACAATGCAAGGAATTTCTCACAATGCGATTCCTTATTAATGGGAAACAATTGTGGTGCACACACCTTTCCGTATATTGAAAGTAAAAACACCTCCGCAAAAATAGAACACGAAGCGACAACTAGTAAAATTGGGGAAGACCAAGTTTTTTATTGTAACCAACGCGGAATTCCAACTGAAAAAGCAATTGCTTTAATCGTGAACGGTTTTAGTAAAGATGTATTGAACAAGTTACCGATGGAATTTGCAGTGGAAGCGCAAAAATTGTTAGAAATTAGTTTAGAAGGAAGTGTTGGGTAAGGATAATTTGAAAATTATTTAATTAAATATATTTAAACAAGAAAGATTTTAAAGCCACCAAGTTTCAGCAAACACGAGAACTTTAAATTTTAAACAAAGAAAACAAGATGTTAAGCATTAAAAATTTACACGCATCAATTGGCGATAAAGAAATCTTAAAAGGAATCAACCTTGAAGTAAAAGCGGGAGAAATTCATGCGATAATGGGACCAAACGGTGCTGGGAAAAGTACTCTTTCGGCGATAATTGCTGGAAACGAAAATTACGAAGTAACCGAAGGAGAAATCTTTCTTGACGGTGAAGATTTAGCTGATTTGGCTCCAGAAGAAAGAGCACATAAAGGTGTTTTCTTATCGTTTCAATATCCTGTAGAAATCCCAGGAGTTTCGGTGACGAATTTCATTAGAACCGCAATTAACGAAACAAGAAAAGCCAATAAACTGGAAGAAATGCCAGCAAATGAAATGCTGAAAGTAATCCGTGAAAAATCGGAGTTATTGGAAATAGATCGTAAATTTTTGTCTCGTTCTTTAAACGAAGGTTTTTCTGGTGGAGAGAAAAAACGAAACGAAATTTTCCAAATGGCAATGTTGGAACCAAAATTGGCCATTCTTGACGAAACCGATTCTGGATTAGATATTGATGCCCTACGAATTGTTGCTAATGGTGTAAATAAATTGAAAAGCGACAAAAATGCAATCATCGTAATCACACACTATCAAAGACTTTTAGATTACATCGTTCCTGATTTTGTTCACGTTTTATACAATGGAAAAATCGTGAAATCTGGAGATGCTTCATTGGCATTAGAGTTGGAAGAAAAAGGATACGATTGGATTAAAAATGAACAACAAGCATAAGAGTTGTCGGTTGTTGGTTGTTGGTTGTCAGTTTTTGAAATCCAACAACTATTAACCATTAACCATTAACCAAATATGGAATTAAAAGAAAAATTACTGTCGTCTTTTATGGCTTTTGAAGAGCGAATCGATGTGACTTCGGAGTTGCACGATGTTCGGACTTCAGCTATAAAAAACTTTGAAAATAAAGGGTTTCCAACTAAAAAAGAGGAAGCTTGGAAATATACATCGCTGAATTCAATCTTGAAAAATGACTTTTCAGTATTTCCAAAAAACGAAAATGAAATTCAATTTGCCGATGTGAAAAAGTACTTTTTACACGAAATTGACACGTATAAAGTGGTGTTTATTGATGGCGTTTTTAGCTCGTTTTTATCGTCCACAACTCATGATGGAATTGATGTTTGCTTAATGTCATCGGCATTGAACAAGCCAAAATACAAAATGGTTATTGATAATTATTTCAATAAGATTGCAAGTAAAGACGAAAGTTTAACGTCACTAAATACGGCTTTCGCCAATGAAGGCGCGTATATCAATATCCCAAAAAGCAAAGTCGTTGACAAGCCAATTGAAATCATGTATTTCTCAACAGGAAGTGAAGCAGCGCTTTTGGTTCAGCCAAGAAATTTGGTAATTGTGGGTGAAAATTCACATGTTCAAATCATCGAAAGACATCAAAGTTTGAATGAAAATCCTGTTTTGACGAATGCTGTAACAGAGATTTTTGCACAAAAAAGAGCCATTGTCGATTATTATAAAATTCAAAATGACAATCTTGAAGCCAATCTAATTGACAACACGTATGTTTCTCAACAAAAAGAAACCAATGTTTCTGTAAATACGTTTTCGTTTGGCGGAAATTTGACGAGAAACAACTTGAATTTTTACCATTTTGGAGAACGAATTGTAAGCAATTTGAACGGCATTACGATTATTGGCGACAAGCAACATGTAGACCATTATACTTTGGTGCAACATTCAACACCCAATTGTGAAAGCCATCAAGATTATAAAGGCATTTTTTCAGATCGAGCAACAGGCGTTTTCAACGGGAAGATTTTCGTAGAAAGAGAAGCTCAAAAAACGAATGCTTTCCAAAAAAGCAATAATATTTTATTGAGTGATAAAGCCACAATTAATGCCAAGCCGCAATTAGAAATTTTTGCCGATGATGTGAAATGTTCTCACGGATGTACCATCGGACAATTGGACGAATCGGCTATGTTTTATATGCAACAACGCGGAATTCCTAAAAAAGAAGCCAAAGCATTATTGATGTATGCGTTCTCAAATGCAGTTATCGAAAGTATTAAAATCCCAGAATTAAAACAACGAATTACCAAGATTATTGCCACTAAATTAGGCGTTAAAATGGGATTTGATTTGTAGTTTTTAAACATAATTTCAAACCCGACAGGTTTTTAAAACTTGTCGGGTTTTTTTTATTTCTTGGCAAAACTTAAAATAAAAAACAGCAATCCAAGGAACAATAAAATAAGACCCAAAACTAAGCAAATAGTACTATTTGGGTGTCCTCCGATAATTGTTGACCAAGCTAAACCATTTAATATGAAGCCGATTACCATTATTAAAATTGAAACAAATAAAATCTTATTTTTTTTCACCAGTTCTTTCTTTTATTATTTCAATTAGGGCATTTTTAGCCTCTGAAACTATGTCTTGGGTTAATTTATTTTCAATTTCTTTATCCGATAAATTTTGAAAGTGTTTTTTATAACTATTCATCCGAGATATTTTATTAGTTTCTTTTTCTTTGTTAGAAGTTGTAAATAAATCCTGAATAATATCCAAAACTCTACTTCTGTTTAAGCAAATAAAAAACAGTAAAAAAACTGTGGGAATAACCTGAATTTCAAGTAGGTAAAATTGTATTCCTAGTTTAAAAGGTGTAAATTGTATTGCATTGAAAACCCCAAAAAGCAATAACACCCCAAAACCCAATTTAAACTTTTTTAACTTTAGAAAATATGCAATCAGAGCTATTTCTAATAAAAATAACCCAGTCCAAAGTTGGTAATTAAATGACCAATCTAATTTTAATCCAAAAAACAGTGAAATTATTGAAACTAGATTCAGAAGGATTAATAAATAAAGATTTTTATTGTTTTTCATATTGGTTATTTAACCAAACATACAAAAAAATCTCACGAAATTTCTCAAAAGAAGAATCTAATTTAGAGTTTTAGAACATAACTTTGCTTAATTATTAACAGCTGTTTCACTTAAAATTATAGAAGTTTTACTACTTTTGTATTTAGAAAAATTCTAAATAAAGAAATGTTAGATATTCAAAAAATTAGAGCCGATTTCCCAATTCTTACCCAAAAGGTAAATGGGAAACTATTAGTTTATTTCGACAACGGCGCCACTTCGCAAAAACCACAGGTTGTGATTGATGCAATTGCCAAATATTATCAGGAAATTAATGCCAACATTCACCGTGGTGTTCATACTTTGAGTCAATTGGCGACAGATGCTTACGAAGCTTCAAGGGGGAAAATTCAACAACATATTAATGCCAAATTCGCTTACGAAGTGCTTTTTACTTCTGGAACAACTCATGGAATTAACTTGGTTGCCAATGGTTTTGCATCTATATTAAAATCAGGCGATGAGGTTTTGGTTTCTGCTATGGAGCACCATTCTAATATTGTGCCTTGGCAAATGTTGTGCGAGAAAACAGGAGCCGTTTTGCGAGTGATTCCAATGGATGAAAATGGCGAATTGATACTGTCTGAATATGAAAAATTACTTTCTGCCAAAACAAAAATTGTAACCGTAAACCATATTTCGAATGCTTTGGGAACGGTCAATCCTATTCAATATATGATTGACAAAGCACACGAATTTGGAGCTGCAATTTTAATTGACGGTGCACAAGCGGTTCCGCATTTGAAACCAGATGTTCAAGAATTAGATTGTGATTTTTATGTTTTTTCTGGACATAAAATTTGTGGACCAACAGGTACAGGAATTTTATACGGGAAAGAAGCTTGGTTGAACAAATTACCACCCTATCAAGGTGGTGGTGAAATGATTAAAGAAGTGACTTTCGAGAAAACGACCTATGCCGAATTGCCTCATAAATTTGAAGCTGGAACGCCAAATATTGCTGGAGGAATTGCCCTTGGAACAGCAATTGATTATATGAATGAAGTTGGTTTTGAAAACATCCAAATCCAAGAAAAGGAATTGCTAGATTATGGAACTAAACGCTTATTAGAAATTGAAGGATTAAAAATATATGGCACCGCCAAAGAAAAAGCGTCTGTAATTTCTTTTAATATTGAAGGTATTCATCCGTATGATATTGGTACGATAATTGACAAATTAGGGATAGCAGTTCGAACAGGTCATCATTGTGCGCAACCTGTCATGGAATTTTTCAATATTCCAGGAACAATTAGAGCTTCGTTTGCTTTTTATAATACAAAGGAAGAAATTGATATCTTTGTCGAAGGAGTAAAACGAGCACAATTAATGTTATTATAAATAAATAAAAAATGAAAATAATTGCACTTATTACCTCGCTTTTGTTTGTTTGTATGGGTTGCAATTCATCGAAAAGCACCTTAAAACCAACAACACAAAATCATGAAACGCTTGTTATTGAATATGTAGCGAATACGAGAGGTTTTTATCAAAAATTAGTTGTTCAAAATCATACAGTTTCGTCAACAAACGACAGAAACGGACAAGAGACGCCAGCAATTCAAAAAGTTTCAGATGATGATTGGAATTTTTTAATTACTGAACTTAATAAAGTTGTTTTAGATGAGGTGCCCAATTTGAAAGCGCCAACAGAAAAACGTTTTTATGATGGTGCGGCAATTGCAAGTTTAAAAATTACTTTAGAGGGGAAAACATATGAAACGAAAGATTTTGACGATGGATTTCCACCTGCTGAAATTCAAAAAGTGGTAGAAATTGTAAATTTATTATTCAAATCAGAAAGATGACAATTAAAGCAATACAAGACGAAATTGTAGACGAGTTTTCTATGTTTGACGATTGGATGGAGCGCTATGAATACATCATCGAATTAGGAAAAAAGTTGCCGTTAATACAAGAAGAATTCAAAACCGAAGATAATATTATCAAAGGCTGCCAATCAAAAGTATGGTTAAAAGGAGAACAAAATAATGATGTTATTGTTTTTACAGCCGATAGCGATGCCATTTTAACCAAAGGAATTATTGCTATTTTAATTCGGACTTTCTCCAATCAAAAAGCAGTAGATATTTTGACTGCCGATATGGATTTTATTGATGAAATAGGATTGAAAGAACATTTGTCGCCTACACGTGCTAATGGCTTAGTTTCGATGATTAAAAATATTAAAATGTATGCTTTGGCATTTGAAGCAAAAAATTAAATTTTATCGGATTTGCCCCGATTTCAATAAAAATTAAATAAATATGGAAGATTATAACGATACAATAAACTTGGGTGACAACGTAGTAAAAAAATTAAAAGGAATTTACGATCCTGAAATACCTGTGGACATTTACGAATTAGGCTTGATTTATGATGTAATGATAAATGAAGATAATGAGGTTAAAATATTAATGACATTAACTTCTCCAAATTGTCCTGTGGCAGAATCTTTACCACGTGAAGTGGAGGAAAAAGTACAGTCAATAGATGAAGTAAAATCTTGTGAAGTTGAAATTACATTTGACCCACCGTGGAGTAAAGATTTGATGAGCGAAGAAGCAAAATTAGAATTGGGAATGTTGTAAAAACAAAGTCAAATGTCTAAAGTCTTTAAGTCGAAAGGAACCTGCTTTTTGACATTTGATATTCAACTTAAATACTAAATCATGGATGAAATCATAAATAAAGTTGCGAATAGCGTTTTGGAAGTCTTTGATTTAGAAGATTATTATCCGAAAGCAAATCGTGTGCAAATTGATATTTCACAGTGGCTTTTAGAAGGATTTCTATTGAAAGAGAAAGAGTTTCGGGAGCATTTAAAAAACCATGATTGGTCGCAATATCAGGATAATTATGTTGCCATTTTTTGCAGTACAGACGCTATTGTTCCTGCTTGGGCTTCCATTTTAGTTACGTTGCAATTGGCTCCTTTTGCAAAGAAAATTATAAGTGGCACATTAGAAGATTTAGATTCTGCCTTATACCAAGAAATTTTACCTACAATTGATTATTCAGTTTTTGAAAACAAACCTGTTATTATAAAGGGATGTTCGAAAAAACCAGTTCCAAATAGTGCTTATGTTTTGGCGGCACAATATTTGCAGCCATTTGCAAAAAGCATTATGTACGGAGAAGCCTGTTCTGCCGTTCCGTTGTACAAGAAAAAACAATAATTAATACCATTCAAACATGAAAAAATTAGGAATTATTTTGCTTTGTATATTTGGGAGTTTATCTGCACAATCTCAAGATTCAATTCAACCAGACACTACAAAAGTGTGGACAAAAAAAGGAAATTTTTCGTTACTTTTCAATCAGTCAAATTTTAATAATTGGGCAGCTGGAGGCGAAAACAATCTCTCTGGAAATTTAGGTATTAATTACGATTTTAATTATAAAAAGAAAGATATCACTTGGGACAACAAGATTATAGCTTCTTACGGATTGGTTAAAACCAAAAATTCTCCTTTCGAGAAAAAAACAGATGACCGATTGGAATTGAATTCGCTTTTTGGAAAAAAGGCAGAAGGACTTTGGTATTACTCTGCTATACTGAATTTTAAAACCCAAATTGCTAAGGGATATGTATATGGAAAAGATTTAAATGGTGCTGAAATTAGAACAGAAACTACTAATTTTTTATCGCCAGGATATATAATTTTTGGCCCTGGAATGTTGTGGAAAAAAAGGGACAATTTAAAGTTCAACCTTGCTCCAATAACTTCTAAAATAACGATTGTAAATCCAAATTTCACAGTGCCTAATAAAGGGTATTTTGGTGTTGAAGAAGGTAAAAGCACTAGGTATGAACTTGGATTTTACGCTTCGGGATATTATAAATTCAATTTGATGGCTAATGTTTCTCTGGAAAATATTTTTGGGGTATATTCAAACTATCTTGATAAACCTGAAAACGTAGATTTGGATTATCAAATTAATGTGGTGATGAAAATTAACCGCTATTTGTCAACTAATTTATCTATGCAAGCCATTTATGATGACAATGCATTTCAAGGATTTCAAACCCGGCAAGTTTTTGGATTGGCAGTGAACTTCGGATTTTAAATAAAAATAAAAAGCCCTTTAATTATTGTAATTAAAGGGCTTTTTATTAATCTTCTTCTTCGTCTTCTTTCTCAATTGCATCTTTATAATCGGGATATAAAAACTTATTGTATGGGAATCGGGTAATGTGAATTTGCCGAACGGTTTCATATACTCGTTCTCTGAATTCCTCAAAATTTCCTTTGTTGGTCGCCGAAATAAAAAGTGCGTTTTTTTGACCTACATTGTGCATCCAAGTTGTTTTCCACTCTTCTAATGTATAATGTTTTTTGGTTTTTTCGGTAATTAAATCGTCCTCATCAATGGTTAAATGTTTGTAAGCATCAATTTTATTAAAAACCATTATTACAGGTTTATTGTTACTTTTTATGTCTGCCAATGTTTGATTTACAGATTCAATATGGTCTTCAAATTCAGGATGTGAAATATCAACAACGTGCAATAACAAATCGGCTTCTCGAACTTCATCAAGCGTACTTTTGAAAGAATCTACTAATTGAGTTGGTAATTTTCTAATGAATCCAACGGTGTCAGAAAGTAAAAATGGGAGGTTTTTTATAACTACTTTTCTAACGGTTGTGTCTAAAGTGGCAAACAATTTGTTTTCTACAAACACATCACTTTTCCCTACAGCATTCATCAAGGTTGACTTTCCAACATTTGTATAGCCAACTAAGGCGACACGAACCATAGCGCCACGGTTTCCTCTTTGTACACCCATTTGCTTGTCAATCGTTTTGATTTTTTCTTTCAATAAAGCAATTCTGTCGCGAACAATTCGACGATCCGTTTCAATTTCAGTTTCTCCAGGACCACGCATTCCAATTCCTCCTTTTTGACGTTCTAAGTGCGTCCACATTCCAGAAAGCCTTGGCAATAGATATTGGCATTGGGCTAATTCTACTTGCGTTCTTGCATAAGAAGTTTCAGCTCTTTGGGCAAATATATCTAAAATTAAGTGGGTTCTATCAAGAATTTTACAGTCAATTATTTTGGAAATATTTTTTTGTTGTGAGGGAGAAAGTTCATCATCGAAGATTACGGTTGAAATATTATTTTCAACCACATACTGATTTATTTCCTCCATTTTTCCAGTTCCAACGAATGTTTTCGGGTTGGGACGTTCCATTTTTTGAGTAAATCTTTTTACAACTTCTCCGCCAGCAGTGAAAGTTAAAAACTCTAACTCATCAAGATATTCTTGAAGTTTATCTTCATCTTGTTTTTGAGTTACAATCCCAACAATTACAGTTTTCTCTATCTTTTTATTATCTTTTTCTAGCATAATCAAATTTGTTATGCAAAGCTACTTTATTTGACTCAAAATTTATGAAATAGTAACACAAATAAAACATTTATTCGTTTTATATAGTTAAAAAATAGATTAAAAGCGTTTTTTTAAAATTTTTTGTTAAATTTGGAAGCTAAATATAAGCTTACTCTACCCTTAAACTTTAAATTTTCATTTTATGAAAAAAATTACTTTATTACTATTAACTATATTATTTTCTGTTTCAGGTTTTTCACAAGCCTTGATTCAAGGTTTTGAAACACCAACAGTACCTCCAGCAGTGCCTACAAACTGGGCGACTTTTGAAAGTGGTTCGGCATCTGAATTATGGTTTACAGATCCTTCACGTCCTCATAATGGATCAAATTCAGCAATGCTTTTTGGTGAGAATTTAGGAGTTGGTAACTCCGCAAAATATTATATAGCCACACCTTTAGTGACAATTCCTTTGAACGGTCAATTGCGTTTTTGGGTAAGAACTTCTCAGCAAGGAGATCAAGGTGGTGTTTTTAAAGTAAAAGTAGCATCTGGTGCACTTGCTGCAAATCAAACTACAGAAGCAGCCTACACTACAACATTACAAACCTATACGGAATCTCAATTAAGTACCAATGTTGCCCCAGCCCCAATAGTTTATGAGGAGCAATTTATAAATTTTCCTGCTACAACTTATCCTGCAGGAACTCAAGTTTACATAGCGTTTGTTTCTGAAGTTACACAAACTTCTCCTTTTCAAGGGGATGATTTTTATTTGGATGATGTTTTGGTTACATCAAGATGTTTGGATCCATCGGGTTTAGCTGCTGGAACTTTTACAGGTTCTAGTGCGGTATTAAGTTGGACTAATCCAAACCCTACAATTGGGATTGGGCTTAATACTTGTAATCAATGGGAGATTGAAATTATTCCTGCCACGCAGTTAACACCAACGGGTTCAGGAATTACTGTTAATACAAATCCCTTCACAGCAACGACATTAACTGCTGCGCCATTTGCACCATTGCAACCATTGACACAATACAAATATTATGTAAGATCTAAATGTGCCTTTTCAGGAAGTTTGTGGGCTGGACCTTTTCCATTTGCTACAGCTCCTGGTCCTGCGATATGTGGTGGAAGTTATGTAGATGTTGGAGGATTAACTGGTAATTATGCTAATGGAACCACAGCTACTAATGGAGGTACTACAGTGATTTGTCCTGTAACAGCAGGCGATTTAGTTACTGTTACTTTTTCTTCTTTTGCTACTGAGGCAGGTTCTGATATATTGAGAGTTTACAACGGAAATAGCTCAGCAGGAACACTTTTAGGAACTTTTTCAGGGACAACTATTCCAGGACCATTTACATCTTCGGCAGCTAATGGTTGTTTAACATTTGTTTTTACTTCTGATGCTACTGTACCTGGTGCAGGTTGGCTCGCAAGCATTACTTGCGCACCAATTCCTACTTGTACTAGAACAACTGGTTTAACAGTTTCTGCCATAACAACAACTTCTGTTTCTTTAGCTTGGACACAACCTGCAAATCCTAATAGTACAACAGCAACAGCATGGCAATATCTTGCCGTCCCTTGTGGAAGTGCTACACCAACTGCTACAACAGCTGGTTGGCAATCAGCTCCAACAAATCCATTTGTAGCGACAGGATTAATTTCAGGTACGTGTTATGATTTTTACGTAAGAGCTTCGTGTTCAACAACAGACGTCAGTGTTTGGTCATTACCACGCTCAGCTTCAACCTTACCTGGTTGTGGAGGATTTTTTACTGATCCAGGAGGATCCACAGGAAATTATGCTAATAGCATTACAGCTGCAAATGGTACGACAACAATATGCCCTACAATTCCAGGTCAATTGGTTACAGTAACTTTTACTTCTTTTGATACCGAGGCTACTTTCGATTTATTAAAAGTTTATGACGGCAATAGTGTTGCCGGAACACTTTTAGGAACTTTTTCAGGAACAACTATCCCAGGACCATTTACTGCTTCTACAGCTTCAGGATGTTTAACTTTTGTATTTACATCTGATGGCTCTGGTCCTAGAGCCGGTTGGGTTTCAAACGTTACTTGTGCCCCACCACCATCTTGTACAAAACCAAAAAACTTAACGGTTACTCAAATAACCCAATCTACCGCATTATTAGGATGGACTCAATTAGCCAATCCTGACGGCAGTACAGCCTCTGCTTGGCAAGTATTGGTATTGCCATGTGGTTCACCTGCTCCTACTGCAGCAACAACAGGTTGGTTGAATGCCAATTCAAACCCTTTTTATATAACAGGATTAACATCTGCAACATGTTATGAATACTATGTTAGAGCAGTTTGTTCGCCTACTGACTCTAGTTTTATTGGAGGTCCAAAAAGTTTCAACACTTTAATAGTTAATGATGAATGTACTGGAGCTATTGAAATTCCTGTAAATCAAAATACAAATTGTTTACAAACTACATTTGGAAGTTTGGCATTTGCAACAGGTTCAATCCAAGGGAATACTTGTGGAGGAACTATTGATGATGATGATGTTTGGTTCAAATTTACTGCAACTTCAACGAGTCATTATATAACAATATTGGGACCTAATTATACAACTGCACCTTTCAATATTAATTACGTGCTTTATACAGGTAGTTGTGGAGTTTTAACTCAATTTGGAGGATGTGTAACTATAAATAACAATACAGCAAATGGTTTAACTGTAGGTCAAACCTATTATGTTAGAGTTTATTCAACAGGAACAACAGCTGTGACAACTACTTTTGAACTTTGTGTGGGAACCAATGTTGGAACTTGTGCAACTGCTTTACCTTTGTGTGCAATTCAACCAATTATTATTCCAAATAACGTTGGAGTACCTACATTACCTAATCCAGTAAGTCCCTATTCAACTACTAGTACAACAGTAGGTTGTTTAGGATCAGCGCCATCGCCAACATTTTATTATTTACAAATTCCAACAAATGGGAACTATAACTTTTTCTTAGAGCAAAACACAAGTAGTACTTTTAACGGTACAGGAATCGATGTGGATTTTGTTGCTTGGGGTCCCTTTGCCAGTAATGCAGCAGCTTGTGCAGGAATATCTACTACAAATGCCCCAGCTACTGGAATAAGTTGTAGTTTTTCTGCAGCCTTTACAGAAAATTATGGAATTAACAATGCAATCGCTGGTGAAGTGTATGTTATTATGATTACCAATTTCAACGGTAGAAAAGGATTTGTTAGAATTACTCAAACAACAGGTCCTATTCCTTTATTTTGTTGTCCTTTTGGAAACTTTACGTACCCTAAAACTTTCTATTGTCAAAATGAGGCCAATCCAAGTCCAACATTAATTAGTAATGCAGTTGCAGGGGTTTATAGTTCTACACCAGGGTTGTCATTAAATGCAACAACAGGATTGATAAATCTTGCTGCAAGTATACCAGGAACTTATGTAATTCACAATACTGTTGCGCCTTCTGGAACGTGTCCATCTGATGATGATTCTTGGACGATAACAATTACAGCGCCACCAACAAGTGTAGGTATTGCCTATAGTGCACCAACATATTGTAAATTCAATACAGCATTACAAAACATTACTCAAACAGGTACTACTGGAGGAACGTATACCGTTTCACCAGCTGTTGGATTATCTTTAGACACAACAACTGGAACTTTTACTCCAAGTACAAGTACTGTAGGAACCTATTTAGTAAGTTATAATCTTCCACAAGTTGGCGGATGTCCAGGTGCAATAAGTACAACTCAAGTTGAAATTGTGTTACCAGTACCAATATTTACTCAAGCGCCACCAATATGTCTTGGAGGAACTTCAGCGCCTTTACCAACCACATCGTTGAATGGTATCACAGGTACTTGGTCTCCAGCAATAAATAACTCGGCAACTACTACGTATACTTTTACACCAGACACAGGACAGTGTGCAACTACTACTACTATGACAATAGGAGTTGGAACTGTTGCGCCAACATTTACACAAGTGGCTCCAATTTGTTCTGGAGGACAATTAGCTGCTTTGCCAACTACTTCAAGTAATGGTATTATAGGAACTTGGTCACCGGCAATTAATAATACAGCAACAACGGTATACACTTTTACACCAAATTCAAATTTTTGTTCTAGTGTATTTAACATGACTATTGTAGTGACGCCTCCTAATTTAATACCTGTATTTTCAGCTGTTGCACCTATTTGTAATGGGGCTACATTAGCTGCTTTGCCAACTACTTCTGTAAATGGAGTAACTGGAGTTTGGTCGCCAGCTTTAAATAATCTTGCAACGACAACCTATACATTTACACCAAGTCTAGCGCAATGTGCTCTTACAACCACTTTAACTATTATAGTAAACCCAATTTTAGGGGTGACAGTAAATAGCCCAACGGTTTGTTCAGGTTTAAGCACAACTGTGAGAGCTACTCCTTCACTTCCGGGGACATATACTTATGCATGGACCGTTCCAGCAGGAGTTGCCAATCCAGGAAATGTTGCTTCATTTAATACAACTGTATCAGGAGCATATAGTGTTGTGATTACTCAAGCAAATACATTTTGTAACTCAGATTTTGAGAGTCCAACAGGTATTACTATGGGATCATTAGGATTTATTAATCAAAATAACTTCCAATGTTGGAGAACTACTGCAACCGACGGACTGATTGAGGTATGGACTAATGGTACTGAAAGCACAAATGCGTATTCAGGGGTTCAATTTATAGAATTAAATGCGAATCAAGTTTCAACATTATATCAAGATTTATCAATAATACCAGGTTCTTCTGTAAACGTTTCATTTGCACACAGAGGTCGTTTTTCTGGCGTTGATGTTTTACGTGTTGAAGTTGGCCCAATAGGAGGTCCATATGTAAGTTTAGGAAACTTCTCTGCGACTCCTAGTGCATGGGTGTTTAACAGTGTAAATTATACGTTCCCTAATAATGGAGTGTCTAATTACACCATTAGATTTGTATCTGTAAGTTCTGGTTCAGGAAATCTTACTGTTGGTAATTTTATTGACACAGTATCAATTACAGGATTAGGATGTTCTTCATTACCTGTAACAGGAACGGTTACTATTAATCCATTAACGACGCCAACATTTATTCAAATTCCAAATATTTGCCAAAATAGTGTTGCACCTACATTGCCTACAACTTCTACTAATACTTTAGGAATAACAGGAACTTGGAATGCTGCTATTGCTACATCTGTAGCTGGACCTTTCACATTTACATTTACACCAGCAGCTGGTCAGTGTGCTTCAACAACAACAATGCAAGTAACTGTTGTTCCAATTCCAGTGGCAACGTTTATTTACAATTCAGCTACATATTGTAAAACAGGAGTAAATCCAGTTCTTAGTTATATAGGTGGTGGTGTTGCAGGAGTATATAGTTCAACAGCTGGACTTACTTTAGACCCAACTACAGGTGCAATTAATTTAGCTACAAGTACACCTGGGAATTATGTAATTACAAATACCATTGCTGCTTCTGGAGGATGTGGTGTTGTGACGGCTACTTTTGCCATAACAATTACTGCGCCACCTGTAGCTACATTTAGTTATACTGGTTCTCCTTATTGTCAAAATGCCACAAACCCTACTCCAACGTATACTGGAGCAGGAGTTGCAGGAGTATTTACTTCAACTTCTGGATTAAGTATTAATGCTGCCACAGGTGCAATAAACTTAGCTGCAAGTACTGCAGGTACTTATACTGTGACCAATACTGTTGCAGCAACAGCTCCTTGTTCAGCAGTAATCGCAACAACTCAAGTTACAATAACCGCATTACCAGTAGCAACCTTTATTTACAATTCAGCTACCTATTGTAAAACCGGAACTAATCCAGTTCTAAGTTATACAGGAGGTGGTGTTGCAGGAATATACAGCTCAACAGCTGGACTTACTTTAGACCAAACTTCAGGTGCAATTAATTTAGCGACAAGTACACCTGGAGATTATGTTATTACTAATACACTTGCTGCTTCTGGAGGATGTGGAGTGATTACTGCTACTTTTGCTATTACAATTTCTGCACCACCAGTAGCTACATTTAGTTATAGCGGTTCTCCATATTGTAGTAATGCTTCAAATCCTACTCCGACCTATACGGGATTAGGAGTTGCAGGAGTATTTACTTCAACTTCTGGATTAAGTATTAATGCTAGCACAGGTGTAATAAACCTAGCTGCAAGTACTGCAGGAACCTACACAGTTACAAATACTGTAGCAGCAACAGCTCCATGTTCACCAGCAATTTCAACAACTCAAGTTATAATAACCGCGTTGCCAGTTGCAACCTTTATATATAATTCAGCTACATATTGTAAAACCGGATCTAATCCAGTTCTTAGTTATACAGGAGGGGGTGTTGCGGGAGTATATAGCTCAACAGCTGGCCTTACTTTAGACCCAACTACAGGTGCAATTAATTTAGCTACAAGCACATCAGGAAATTATGTTATTACAAATACCATTGCTGCTTCTGGAGGATGTGGTGTTGTAACAGCTACTTTCGCAATAACAATTACTTTGCCTTCTGTAGCTACTTTTAATTATTCGGGTTCCCCTTATTGCAGTAATGCTTCAAATCCGTCTCCAACATTTACTGGAGGTGGCGTTGCAGGAGTATTTACTTCAACTTCTGGATTAAGTATTAATGCTACCACAGGTATAATAAACTTAGCTGCAAGTACTGCTGGTACCTATACAGTTACAAATACTATTGCTTCAACAGGTGGTTGTGCAGCTGTAGTTGCAACGACTCAAGTAACGGTTACAGCATTACCTGTTGCAACAATTGCTTATGGTAATTCATTCTACTGTTACAATAACGTAGGATTACAACCAGTAATTTTAACCGGAACAAGTGGGGGATCATTTAGTGCAACACCAACAGGACTAACATTAAGTTCAACTTCTGGAGCAATTAATGCGGGTACAAGCCAAGGTGGAGTTTATACTATAACTTATACAATTGCGGCTTCTGGAGGTTGTTCACAATTAGTTACAACAGCATCTGTAACTATTATTCCGGAAGTAAATGTAGAATTAAGAGCAGAATGTCTCGGTTCAAATTTTACGATAACAGCATTACCTGTAGCTGGATCATTTAATCCTTTGACAGCTACTTACGAATGGAGTGGGCCAAATGGTTATACTTTTGGACCTACTGCTTCTCCTTCGGTAGTTGTTACAGCAACTGGAACCTATACAGCAACAGTTACTTATAATGGTTGTTCACATGTAAATACTCAAGTAGTAAACAGTACTACGTGTACAATGCAAAAAGGGATTTCTCCAAATGGAGACGGTGACAATGAAGAATTTTTATTAGCAGATGTAAAATCTCTAAGTATATTCAACAGATATGGTTCTAAAGTCTACAATCACGGACTTAATTATACCAATCAATGGCATGGTCAGACAAATGGTGGTGATGCACTACCAGACGGTACTTATTATTATGTAATTACTAGAACTTCTGGAGAGACAATTACTGGATGGATTTATATTAATAAATAGAAAAATAAGATTTTAACTCTGCTGAAAAAACAAAAACAGCAGAGTTATAAATCCCAAAAAAACCCCTTATGAAAAAAATACTTTTACCAGCGCTATTACTATTATTAACCTTTTTGGATGCTAATGCGCAGCAAGACCCTCATTATACACAATACATGTATAATATGAACGTGATTAATCCAGCATATGCAGGTTCAAAAGAAAATTTATCTTTTGGATTATTATACAGAAAGCAATGGATTGAAATTGAAGACGCTCCAACAACTTTTTCACTTTCGGGTTCAGCACCAGTGGGTAAAAATGTCGGATTAGGTTTGTCTATAATTTCTGATAAAATTGGTCCAGTTGAAGAAAACAATGTATATGGGGATTTCTCATACACCTTAAACTTAGGTGGCGAACACCGTTTGGCCTTAGGTTTAAAAGCTGGGGTTACTTTTCAAAAAATTGGTTTAAGAAGTATAATACAACCAACGCTTCCTGATCCAAATGACGGTGCCTTTGCTGAAGATACTAACAATACAAAATTGAATATTGGAACAGGTTTGTTTTACTATACTAACAAATATTATTTTGCTCTTTCGATTCCGAACATGCTAAAATCGGCGCATTTAGATTACAATGGTGTCAAATACGGAACAGAAATCCAGCATTATTTTATTACGGGAGGTTATGTATTTGATTTAAATCCAAATTTAAAATTCAAGCCTTTTGCAATGGTTAAATCGGCATTTAACGCTCCAACCTCTTTTGATATTTCTACCAATTTCTTATATCTTGAAAAATTTGAAATGGGAGCTACTTACAGACTACAAGATTCATTTGGAGCAATGGTAAATTATGCTATTTCGCCTTCAGTGAGAATTGGTTATGCTTACGATCATATTGTTTCTGATTTGAAGGTAACCACGCCATCGTCTCACGAGATCATTTTGTTATTTGATTTGAACTTCCCGAAAAAAGTTTCTCGTTCACCTAGATATTTCTAAAATAAAAAAAAACATCAATAATGAAAAATATATGTCTATTATTAAGTTTTGTGTTAGTAAGCACAATAACTTTAAAAGCACAAACGAAAGAGACCGAAAAGGCGGATAAATTATTTAAGCAATTTGAATATCTAGATGCAAGTAATGAGTACTTAAAACTCGTTGGTACAGGTAAAAAAGAAAACTATATTTATAATCAACTTGCAGAAAGTTATTATAACATGTTTAATACCAAAGAAGCTATTAAATGGTACGCGCTTTCGGTAACGCAACCGCAAGATGCAGAAACCTATTTTAAATATGCTCAAATGCTTAAGGCAATGGGTAAATATGAAGAATCA
>Ga0114974_10000099_pt1 | contig 70230 bp, 65 predicted proteins | sample S_130206_EF_Meta_FD_87318 | JGI IMG/M metagenome (GOLD analysis project Ga0114974, IMG submission 87318) | Freshwater microbial communities from Lake Simoncouche, Canada to study carbon cycling - S_130206_EF_MetaG | ecosystem: Environmental > Aquatic > Freshwater > Lake | place: Lake...
AATAAGGTTTTTATTTTTTCAATTTTTTAATAAGGTTTTTATTTTTTCAATTTTTTAATAGGGTTTTTTATTTTTTTCAATTTTTTAATAAGGTTTTTATTTGTTATATACCGCATCCGCCGGGCGGGGCTTTCGTAGTAGAGGCAGCCCCTACTCTTCGAGTTCGATTTTAATATAGTCCAAGACACCGATATTGCTTTCCGCCCAGCCACGTTCGGCGCATTTCAACGAAGACTCATCCAGAGTCCATTGGAGGGCCGTAATTAATATCGGAATCAAATCCATGGGCGTTTTGCCGTATGCGTTTTCCTCGAGCAGGAGGTCCGGGTTTTCTTTGGCCATGTCGATAATGGTTTCTTTTGGGATTAAGCCGTGTTCATATTGGTCGTGCGAATCGCGCAACGAAGGCCGGACACAAGCCTCGCAAGCGTAGTCGTTGATATCAAAGCCGTTGACATACGTCAACAAGGCCCAGTGGAGCGGGTTATTCGCATGAATGGCGCAAGTGCATACCAATGACTCAGCGCAAATACAATCCCATTCCCCCTCACACAGCTCCGTCATCATGATACACCTTTTGCTACAGGCGCCTGTTTCCGTTCGCATCTCTCGCGTGTGAAAGCCACAATAATCGCAAAAGTGAATTTTGAAACCGGTATGTTGTAATTTGCCGGTCAAGCAATCTAAAGCATCCGCGAAGTCCCAGCCATATAATTCGGGCAATTGCTTGTTTTCTTCGGCGCTGGAAATTTCATTGTAGTGGCCTTCGCATAAAACCACTTTCTCGGTGCTGTCACTCGCGCCGTGGCCGCGGGATAAATCTTTATGACGGGGGCGGCAGTGGTACACGACGGGATATTCGTACAACTGGCCACCGCATTTGCCGTAATACTCGGCGTCGCACTTGGTAGCATTGCATTTGGTAGCATTGCACTTGGTTGCGTTTGCCATTTTCGTTTGGTGATGTGTCTAATGGGTCTTAAGCTTCTAAGTTATGTCTGTTCGGTTCGTTTGGTTCGTTCGGTTAGGGTTATCTCTAGCCTATTCAATAAAAAGTATTTCAATTTTATGGGGGACACCCCCACACCCCCGTGTTTTTTGGGGGTCACTTTCGATCGGCGGATGCATTCGGCCGATGCTCATGATGGATATAACGAGTATTATTTATGCATCCACCGAATGCATCCGCCCATCGGGGGTCAGGGCATGCGCAGCGGAGGAAGCCCCCTATTTAAGTTTATCGCCATAACACGATTTACAGATGAGTTTATTATTAATGCTTATGATTTTATCGGCACATTTATACCTACAATAATGTTTCTTACATTTATTACATATTTTTAAATTATAATCAGACTGACCACAATCATGACAATTCAATTCAATGTATATTTCGTCGTTGTTCATTTTAATATAAATAGATGCGTATATTTATATTAATTTATTATTATCTTCGGCGTGTTGTTTTGCCCTTACGTGTTGTTTTACCCTTACGCATTGTTTTCTTATATTTTCTCTTATACGTTTTTTTATTTTTCCGTGTATATCTTTTACCACCCGCACTTGTATGACTTGCATGTCTTGAATGACTTGCCGACTTGTGTGATGATAACCTTTTTTCCAATTTAACGAACATCTGTTGATGTAATCCAATTTTTTTTAAAAACGTTTGATAAATAACGAGTGCTTCACTTGCCGAAGGCCGGGCTTTGACATCTAATACCAGCAGTTGCGAAATAACGACACGTAACTCATTCAAAATATCAGCAAAGGCATTTGGGTTTATGTCATAAATCTTCTTATAGATATATTTTAAAACACAACCCATTGCCCAAATATCATTTTTTCTATAACGGTCTTTACCATGAAGTTTTTTATAATAATCTATAGCTATTTCTTCTGTTTTTATGGGTTTATCATAACCCGGTAAAGTTAAATTAAAGATAATTTTTTTAGAATTACCTTGAATATCGTGATCATCGTCATTTAAACCAAATTTATACAAATTGTAAAATTTTGTATCGGAAAATTCACCTAAGCCTCGTATATACCCGCCACGTATTAAATCGAAATATTCGGGTGAGGCGTAGCCTGGCGTCATTCCTTCTAAGCCTTTTTCGGCTGTAATGGATTCATCTGTTTTTGTCACGGGTGCTTTGTAAAAGGCTATACCAAAATCAATAATTTTAAATTTATTATCTTTCCCATCTAGAACAACATTTTTGGGTTTTATATCACAATGATAAAATTTATTTTCATTTAACAGTTTTATGCCTTGAAATAAATTTTCAACCGCAATCAAAAATAAATTTAATTTCGCAATATCGTTTGTTTCTGCCATAACCGTTTCCATATCGGTGCCTAAGTAATCAATATTGATTGTTTTAAAAGTATTTCCTTTTGCTATAGTTAGCTTGGCGATGGTATCACGCTTTTCAGTATTTCTTTGTAATCTTTTGATTGATTCTTCATAATCAATATCTTCCGCAAATTCATCTTCCTCGTCGGATATAGGTGGTTCCTCTTCTTTTTTTTTATTAAAATGACTGTATACTTGGTATTGTTGTTTAAAACCGCTGCAATCTCTTCTTACTTCTGCTTCTTCCATAGATTTGCATTCTGTATAGGATGAAAGAAAAAAGTCTTCGTCGGGGTCTAGTTTTTTTAATAAATGATCGCCTATATCAAATATGGCTTTTTCTTCATTGAGATTTTTTTCCCCAAAAAATACTTTTGTTACCTGTTCTTTACACTTATCACCAATACAAGGTGTTCCTGTACAATTAAGACCTGGATAAATGACACAACCACTTGCGCCGCAATTACATTTTTTTTTTGTTAAAGAAGAACGCGCTTCCGCCATTTAATATATGTCTCTATAAAAATAGGGGCTCTGCCCCTACAACCCCGTTTTTACAGCATCCGCAACTAAACCTGCCAAGTGCATCCGCAACCAAACCTGCCAAGCGCATCCGCAACCAAACCTGCCAAGTGCATCCGCAACCAAACCCTTAAACGGGGGCGAGGGGGCAGAGCCCCCTACCATTTGGTCGTCTTCTTCACACTAATTTTCGGCCCGGCTCCCCGCTTCTTCACATTCCCCGGGTCATAAGCCGCATCTTCGTCATCCGATTGTAAATCTTTGGACAATTCCCAGAATTCTTTGGAGCCCAGCTTGAAATCCGCATGATGTTCGGCCTTGTACCAGAAAATCTGGTCGTGGAGTTTATTGGATTTGGAGTTGTTGTTGATGACCAGGCATTCGAAATTTTCGGTACATTGGTCCATGACTTGCGTAAAAGATTCAAAGGTTGGGAACATACCCGCATAATTCTCCCAGATGCGTTTCCTATTTGCGATATAAGGCTCACGCAAAATAAACACGTAATCAATGTTGGTCCGCAGATTCGGCGGAATACCTAAAGGATACTGCATCGTAATGATGAGCATAATTTTCCAGTGCCGCCCATTCATAAAAAGCAAACGCATCATCTTGTCGCGTGTCCAGGTTGCGTCGTAGAGACAATCATCGAGGATAACAAAAGCCCGCGGGTCAATATTGCACTTGCGAAATTGTTCCAGTTCTTTTTTCACTTGTTTTAGAACCGTCTTTTGCCTCTTCAGGATATTCTCAATAATCGAGGTATTGTATTCTTCGTGAATAAAAAGTTTGGGCACGTGAGCACTATAAAACCCATTGCCGGCTTCTGTACCGGAAATGACGGTCCCGATGGGAATATCTTGGTGATGAAATAATAAATCTCTCACTAAATAACTTTTACCGGTATCACGCCGACCAATTAAGACAACGACCGGCCCTTTATTTTCATCGGGCTTGAAGCTAATATGTCGCATATCAAATTTTTTCAATTCCAACGTCATTACTATTTAATAGATATTAAAGAAGTTGAATGACCGCATACTTTTTATATGGTATAAATGGAATAAGTTATAAATGGAATAAGTTATAAATGGAATAAGTTATAAATGGAATAAGTTATAAATGGAATAAGTTATAAATGGAATAAGTTAAAAAACTAATATTTTATATATATTACAACTAATAATGGACGTTACAGGTAAAATGGATTTTACTTATCAAAAAGAGGATAATCGCAAACTATTCAAAAGTTTAGAAGAAAATCCGGCTTTCGGTATTCTTGAAGCGCAAAATTATATACCTCTTTATAATGCCTATTTTGCTCTTAATAAAACCAACAACAATACGATTACGATGAACCACACATGGAAATTACAGGAAATTTTAGCAGAGGAAACGAATAATATATATAAATGTCGGGTTAAAGCAGCTGATAAAAAAGAAGTAAGAAAGGTTTATTTAAAATTCAGCCCTTTGCTGGACCCCATTAAATATTTACTGGGAAAATATGATATGACGGATACAACTTTGCTAAACTTACCTGCGTTTGAATCGACCCTATGTAATCCTAAAGCGAGAGATTACAATAATTCGGCGTATGTTGATAGTTTTTTTACTTATCTCTCCAGTAAGCTATTGCACGACCACGGCTTCATTCATGGTATGGATTTTTATGGGTCTTTTTTGGCTTTGAAAACCGATTTTCGCATTAATATTATTGATGATATTGAGTATTTAAATGATTCAGGGTTTTTCCGGAAGAATGATAAAATTTTATATGAATTAGAAGAGAATGGGTTAGCAGATATGAACAGTGATACACGCAATTATAAGAAAAAATTAAATATTGCGTCGGGTGGGGAAGGAGACCATAAAACAATAATAGAGCTGGCTGATATTACGGATTTAAATGAATTGGATACAATTTTAGGGGCGACGAATGTATTGGCGGATTTGGAAGTAGTGAACATAAATTTGCTAGATATGCCTGAAAAAGCTCAAACCAAGTCTACTCATAGTTCTTGTTCTTCCCGTACGTCGAATACATCAGAGGGAGCAAGCGCAAGCGAAGCAGAAGCAGAAGAATCAGGAGCAGAAGAATCAGGAGCAGAAGAATCAGGCGAAAGCGAAGAAGAATCAGAAGAGACTGACGATGAGGGTAGCGAATTAGATGATGAGGAAATGCTTATCGCCAAAATAAAGAAATTTCCGGTACAGGTGATTGCCTTGGAACATTGCGAAAGCACCTTGGATGAATTTATGGCGCACGGCAAAATTACGACGGAGATGTGGGATTCGATTGTTATGCAAATTTTATTCAGTTTAATTACGTTTCAAAATGCGTTTGGTTTAACGCACAATGACCTACACACCAATAATGTCATGTACGTGGAAACAGAGAAAAAATTCCTTTATTACAAATTAAATCATGTCTATTACAAGGTACCGACCTTTGGTAAATTATTCAAGATTATTGATTACGGACGGGCGATTTATAAATTCCGCGGACAAGTCTTATGTAGTGATAGTTATCACCCGGAAGGCGACGCAGCAACCCAATACAATTGCGAACCGTATTTCAATGATAAAAAACCACGCTTAGACCCGAATGTTGGCTTTGATTTGTGCCGGCTCGGCTGCGCTTTGTACGATTATTTAATGGATGAACCTAAATCTAAAATCGTCCAAATTATGCTGGAGTGGGTGAAAGATGATAAAGGGCGAAATATTCTCTATAAAAAGAATGGGGATGAACGGTATCCGGATTTCAAATTGTACAAGATGATTGCGCGCACGGCGAATAAACATGTGCCTATAAGTGTGTTGAGTAATCCCTATTTTGATAAATTCATTGTGCCGAAGAAAGAGGTCATGAAAAAAATAACGGAGGTGATGGATTTAGATGCGATTCCGTGTTATATGTGAAACCAGCCTATGTGAAACCAGCCTATGTGAAACCAGTCTATGTGAAACCAGCCTATGTGAAACCAGCCTATGTGATGTAAAAAAAATAAAAAAGTTCCGCAGAAACTTTTTATTTTTTTCTTATAATTTATTCTTCGTCGCTCTCAATAATAGTAGTTATGTGAGTAGTCGTTATCACGCCCATTGAACTCGCATGAACGGCAACAATACATTTCATCTTCTTCATCTTTTTGCTCTTCCCATTTGTCTTGCTTGTCATGGTTCGCTTGCTCGATTCCCGCCAAATAGTCATTGAGGGCGGCTTCGGCAACGCTGATGGCAGTTTCGGACAAGTTCAATTCGGCGGTCATCTCTTCGACATCTTCGGCAAGGGCGGTTTCGGCGACATTGAAGGCGGTTTCGGTCATGTTCCATTCAGCGCTCGTCTCTTCGGCATCTTCGGCAAGGGCGGCTTCGGCAACGCTGATGGCAGTTTCGGTCAAGTTCAATTCATCGCCGAGCGTCTTCATGACAAACGACTCGGATAAGTTTTTGAACGTCAGACGAGCCTCGGGCATAGCTTTGGCTTGAGCTTTGGCAATAGGCATGACAAATGGCGCAGCATTAACATTGAACGCCGGCTTAGCTTTAGGCTCTGGCTCGGGCGCCCAAGTGGGACCTTCAGGGACGTCGCACCACGAAGCAGCAACTGAACCCTTCCAAGCATCATCGGTCGTCGGCCAAGCATCAACCGCATCGATGATAGGCGTCTTCGCCACTTCCAATTCATAAATGCGGTCGGTTAAATGCTCGATGCGCTGCTCGTTGACGTAGACTTGGTATCCGAGCCGAATCATACGTTTGTCGTTATTGCTTAAACTGCGTTTTTTATTTTCAAAGACGACCCAATACCACGGGTCATCGTAAACGACGCGAGCTTGTTTTTTTGGGCCGAAAATGCGTTGCTGAAAATTGTACGCAATTTCGGTATTGTACCAGGCGCTGAAATAAACGAAGGCTTGGTAAATGGGGTAGCTGCGCTTTTTGCTTTCGGGCATGCGAATGACGTTTACTTTAAAAACGCGGCCGATATGTTGCTGATGGAAAATATCAATGATAGTTTGCTCGTCCGTCCACTGGACGAAAACGCGCGGAATCATTAACGAAAGAGACTGGTTGACTTGAAAAGACATTTTAACGGTTTGGTTCTTTGGTTTGGAGTTACAATACAATACTAGATGAAAAAGCATTTCAATTTTATGGGGGACACCCCCACGCCCCCGTGTTTTTGGAGTTCACTTTCGTTTGGGGGCTTCGCAAGCACGCCCCCGTTATAAAAGGGGCGGACACGGTAAATTAAAACCCTGGGGCATCAGTGAATACATTCGTTACGGTTTTTACAATAGAGCGCTCAGGCATAAATTCATTAATAATGTATAAACCAACCATGGCGCTTAAATACACGATAAGCGTATCACGAATAAGTTCTTTTATGGGTTTCTTTTCATTTTTCGTAATGCGCATTTCGACAAATTTCATCAAGAGATAGATGAAAGCAATGATACCCGAGTGAATAATATATTTTTCCATATATTATAATAACGACTTAATGTTGCGATTGCTAAACGCATGGGGGGACACCCCCCACACCCCCCCACATAAGGGTATTCACCCCTTATAAATTCTCGGCTAAGGGGGGTCGTAGGGGGGATACCCCCTTATACGGGGGGTCGTAGGGGGGATACCCCCTTATACGGGGGGATACCCCCTTAGATGAGCACCTCAAAATCCAACACTGGCGGTTTCAAATCAATCGTGGCCGCTTTATTCAAATCATTGATATCAATAATATCCAAGTTAACATTATCCCCTATCGTTAACCGTTCTTCTTCATCATCGTCTTCCATCATACTTTGGGTCAAAGCCCTTGTTTTTTCCAACTCTTCTAAAATGTTCTCATCCTTGGGCGCATTAATAATTGATGTATTGCCCTTGATATCCACCGCCATATCCTCATCAGCAAAACTGATTTTGCCAGTCTCGGTCTCGCCTGAACCGCCAAAGCTTGTTGTTTGTTTATATTCTTCTATTTTTTCTTTCGCCAAAGCCGTATTCGTTTTTTCTTCTTCCTTTGCCTTTTCTGGCTCAACAACATCCGGTAACGGTTCTTCTACTTCTTTGACTTCCACGTCTTGCTCCTCGGTCTCATCCATATAGGCCCGCAAAATATGTTCGACGGGTACGCTGTCGCGGATAGCATTCAAAATACATTCCTTAATGATAATTTCAATTTCGCGATTGTTTTTTTGCGTCTGTAAGGGGGCAATATTTCTCTCAAATAAATAAATATTGGTATAGATTTTACGGGCGACATGGATATAAATCTTATGGATAAAATCGCTAATCGACGGTACATCAATATCGATTTTTTTCTGTTTGCTGCCCACCCGTACGCACGTCAGAGCTTTCAATTGAATAATATGAACACAGGTCACCAGTTCTTCTAAATAAGTACAACCAGAGGATTCAATAATACGGGCTTTTTCGGTATCGATGATGGTTTGATTCCATTTCGGCACGCGCGTCAAGAAATTTTGAAAGGTCATGAGATATTTATCGGATTCTTTATTGTCTTGACACAATTTTAACGCCTCGTCAAAAATGGATTTAACCCCCTGTGTGATGGTCGGTGTGAGAATATTTAATAAACGAGCACACCATTCGTTTTTGGATTCACTTAAACTCGTGACCGAAAAATCATCCATTTTACATAAATGATATATTTTCTAAATCATATTCAGAACGTAACATAAAATTCAGGATAAAGAGTATAAAGAGTTTTTCATTGCGAAACTCTTTTTTAATCTTGTTAAAGACGAGCAGCATTTGATATTTTTTCAAATCAGGGATAGATTTATTTTGTTCGATATAGCTCATCAAATCTAGGCCACTATAACCTTTCTCGTATAATACGATGGCTAATTCCATTAGTTCTTGATAATCGCATGTTTTATCGGCGATTGTTTGTAACGGATGAAAAATTTTATCAAACCATTTATACATTTTCTTTTCATTCGTGTCAGACACCCGAAAGGTTGATTGTATATTATGTTTATGTAGATTCACCTTTACCCCATTTATGGTGGGTTCGTAGACAAATATTTCGCACAGACGCGATAAAATCGGTTTCAATAATTTGTATTTGTCTTGCACGATAATAAAAAACCGCGTAGTATGGCTAAATAATTCGATACATCGCCGCAAAGCGGATTGCGCATCAATGGTTAATTCGTCGGCATTGGATAAGACGATGATTTTAAAATTACCCGCACCGTCGACATTAACGTGAGTTTTCGCAAAAAATTTCAATTCATCGCGAACAAATTTGATGCCTTTGCCGTGTGCACAATTGACATACATGACGTAATTTTTAATTAATTCTTTGTTGCCATGGTAAATGTTGGTAATAAAATGATGAACAATCGTGCGCTTGCCGCTCCCGCTGGCCCCGTGAAAAATAATATTCGGTATTTTTCCAGTTTTTAAAAAGAAATTTAATTTTTCATTTATTTCGGGATGATAGGGGGTTATAGCATTCGTGGTTATAGCATTCGTTGTTATAGTATTCGTTGTTATAGCATTCGTGGTTATAGTATTCATTATATGAAGTTATTTGAAACAGTTTTAAACCCTTTAATATATGTACAATAAATATGAGCATAGAAAATATGAGCATAGAAAATATGAAAAAAATTGCCTTTTGTTTTTTAGTCTATGACACCATAAATAATGAAGATTTATGGGAACTCTTTTTTAAAAATGTAGATAAAAATAAATATACGATTTATATACATTATAAAAGAAATAGACCATTATTGTATTTAGAAAAATATAAACTCACCAATTGTATCGCAACCAAATATGGAGACATATCTCTCGTCGAAGCACAAAATGTATTATTGACCGAAGCCTTGAAGGACCCGAATAATGAACATTTTATTTTTGTGTCCAACTCATGTATTCCGTTGAAATCGTTTGATACAGTCTATGATAAACTAAATACCGAATATTCTTATTTTAATCTAATGCCCCAAGAACAATGTTTTCCTCGATGCGATTCTGCTTTAAGATATGTCGTTGAACAATACATTCAAAAGGCATCGCAATGGTGTATTTTAAATAAGAAGCACGCCAATCTCCTCGTAACGCAGACCGAATATATGGTCTGGTTTAAAAACGTCTATGCGGCTGATGAGATTTGTTATATATCTTATCTCACTTTCAGTGATTTACACTCGGAACTCATTATTACTCATAATGCCGCCAATGACGCAACTACCTTTACCAATTGGGAAGGCATGACGTACAAATATCCTTCTTTAAAGAGTTTAAAAAATTATAATTCAATATCTCAACAAGAATTGAATTATTTAATTAAAAGTAAATGTTTTTTTGGGCGTAAATTTACGACTTTTTGTTATTCTGATTTAAAAAGAAATAAACGTTATAGGGAAACCATATCAGGAGAGAAAAATGATATGCTAAGCGATAATAACATATATTATTTATATGGTAGCGGTATTTTATTTGCTTTATGTCTTATGGTCTTGAATAGAAAGAAATTAAAAAATATATATGAAAAAATTACTGGCTAACGCATATACTGGCTAACGCATATACTGGCTAACGCATATACTGGCTAACGCATATACTGGCTAACGCATATACTGGCTAACGCATATACTGGCTAACGCATATACTGGCTAACGCATAAGCTCTGTCAAGGTATAACCTTCCTTATGCGCAAGGCTGGCAATGACGGACAATGAATCGGTCAATATTTTTTTAATATTTTGGGTGGTATCAAAATAGTCAAGAATAAAAGGCTCTTTCATGTAGCCCAATTGTTCCCCATTTGATTGTAATGATGCGGCGAGCTTAGCATGCGATGTTTTGTTTGCTTGTTCTGCAGCTAATTCATGGAAATCCGTCAATAGAAAATCCTCCTCCGTAAAGCGTACATAACCTTGAATTAATTGCGGCATCTCTATTTTATAAAGACGAGAACGATTTATATTGTTTACGAATATATGGTTTTACTATTTATATAATAAATATTAAAGCTTAAGTGTATTTAAATAGAATGAATGATATAATAAATGATAACGAAATCTATCCCCGCCGCTTGGTTTTTCTGCAGCTGGGGTGTATGTTTTGCGCGGAGCCGCAAGGCGAAACCTATGTGACGCATGTGTCCTTAGCCGACAGATTGGGATACATGTCGGAACTGTAGAGAGAAAATGAAAGCCGCGGTTGAATTCTGGCGGACGCACCACGCCTACGGCCCAGCCAAACATTTGAAAGACCGCACTGATTTAAAAATTAAGCGGTCGAACGGTGACATTGAATCCGGGTGGTGTTTAATTAATCCACATGTGAATAAGGAAGAAAATGGCCAGCTCCTGATTGAATGTTATAATGAAAGTCAAAATATCGGTAAATGGTGTTATTTGGATACTATTTTAGAATTGAATCAATGAATTCACGATTAATTTTTCCGGTTTCTATATAATTTTGCTAATAATTTCATCGTTTTTATGCCTTTCACACTATTGCCATATTTGTTCAAGGGTGGTGAGTATATTCCAATACCCATAACGCCAGGAATAACAACTAATAATGACCCGCTCACACCACTTTTCGCAGGAAACCCGATAGTTTTTATTATATCATCGCTTTCTTCGTATAGGCCATTGTCTTCCATATGTTTTAAGATATATGAAATATATTTCGGGTGAATGATTTGTTTATTCGTTTTGGGATTGAGCCCTTTATTGGCTAAGGTTGCCGCCATAATAGCCAAATCTTGCGTTGTTGTTCGCACGGAACATTGACGCGTATAGACATCAACTGTGTCTTGCACATCACCATAAAAGCGGTTGATTGATTTTAATAAATAGGCAATGGATAAATTATGGTCAACGTGACTAAATTCTGATAAATAAATGTTGTTATCCATGTTTAATTTTCTTCCAGCAAATTTGTTCATATTATCAATGATGTTTCTCTCAAATTTCTTTTGATTTTTCTCATAAAGTAAACTGGTTGTGGCCATGGCGCCGCCATTACTAAACGAATTTAATGTGTGTTTTCGTTCTAATATTTCATTGATTGAATTGAATTTATCAAAGGCCTTCAATTCGCCTATTTTACTTTGTAATGTTTTAATGCCATATTTTTCTAAGGCTAATGCCAATGTAAAAATTTTCGAACAGGATTCAATCGCAAACTCGGTATTAAAATCACCTATATTGTAACTATAACCCTCGATGGTATAAATTGAAATCGCATATAAATTGGGATTTACTTTCTTTAATTCGGGTATATAATCGGCGTTTTTTCCGCTATGCATAGGTTTTACTTTATTATATATTTTTGTAATATCCGCTTCTAGCATTTTATATAGTATACATAAAATTATATTATATAAAATGATGATTATGATGATTTGAATTTTATGATGATTTGAAATTTTATGATGATTTAATTTTATGATGATTTGACCTTAGACGCATTATAAAACATATACATGGAGAGAAATAATAAAATAGTTGCGGTGATGTTTTTTAACATTTTTTCAGTAAATTGTTTATGATATTTCGCGCCAATGTAAGAGCCTAACATATACGAAAGAGCAATGTTAATACCTATAAAATAATCTATTCTCTTTTCTTTTGCGTATTGAATAAGAGCAAATATCGAGCCGAAAGGTTCAAAACTAAATAAAATGGTTCCAATCGCGGTTTGGTAATCCGGAAAAAGATTAAATAGTGTTAATAAAGGAAGCATTATAACGGTTCCGGATAATCCTAATAAGCCGCCTAAAAATCCAGCGAAAATGCCCAGAAAGGAAGTATATAATAGGCGCAGGACTTGCTTCATATATATTGATTTATACATAAAAAAATATAAATCTTTATTTGCTGGCATTGTATAACACGTAGGCTAAAAATAATCCAAAAAAGTTCTTAGCAAATAAATCTAATATATTATACATTGAATTTTTTATTTTGTAAGGCAAAACAGCCGCTATGCCATAAATAGCCCATATACCAGAAAAATACCAAAATATTTTTCGGCCTTGTTCACTGTGTATCGCAAAATTTTTATAAATAATATAAAACATCAATAGAAAGGGCACAAACCCAACTAAGGTGGTCGTTATATGTGAAAATAGGTGTTGTTCACCTACATACCCCGAAAGTAACATACCCCAATTCAATAAAAGAACATTCAAAACTACTTTCCAATGATTTTTTAATTCTGTCAAAAAAGAATCATTTTGTATATTTTGTTCTTGATTCTTCAAAAATTTCAAATAAAACATAAAAGTAATTAACATGGTTGGTGTGGTTAGCACCCAATCATAATAACGAAAAGGCGTTATATTTTTAATCGCATTAAAATTTGATATCATCCAAATATAAAAACTAAATTCAATCACTTGCACAATTAATTCCATCATAAGTAAATCATGAAGCAGTGTAAATGAGGGGGGTATAGGTAAATTTAATGCATAAATATCGATGACGCCAGTAACCAATTGTATAATTAAAGAAAGAATGCCAGTGTGATAAATATGATTCATAATATATTATATGTGGCTAATATATAATGTCATCGAATTTATTTAAAAAAGTGGATTCTAGCGATTACATTAACTACAAAAAGCGGATGGCCATTGCGGGCGAATATAAGAATGCATCCGCACCCAATTTAAATCCAGTGAAAACCAATGGGAAAAAATACAACGAGAATTTTATTTTTGTGCCTGCTATTACAGATAGTTCCAATTGTTTGCTTCAGGCGAAAAGTTATGAATTAAAACAGAATTATAATTATGGTGTGAATTATCTTACCAATGTGTGTGATGTTAGCAATAATCTATAAATCATACAGTATAAATCATACCGTTTGTATTTCTCCATTTTTTTTCCTTGGTAGGACTTTGATATAAGTCGTTTGATGTGCCTGATATAATGGCAAGTATACGTGATATCCCTTTTCAATTATCGGAGTTTTATCAATATTTCCATCATCCATACTGAATACCGAAACAATATTACCGAGTAAATCTCGATAATATTCTACATGGTCCCTTATATCATCCATAATGGTATATTTCGAAACAAGACCAGTTTTTGAAACGAATGTTTCATTCAAAACCCACTGAGGTCGTTTATCTAATACACTTTTGATATGATAATCTTCATAAAATCGATCGCGATTTTCCACTATCATTCGCAACTCTTCGACGCAAGCTCTGTCACGGTATCTAAATTGCCCCCAATAGACTTGCCTGAATAATTTTGGATACGAGGTGCTTTCATAAAATCGCATTCCTTCATAAAATTCCATTTCTATATTGCTTTTTTCTTCTATTTCTTTTTAATATCAATTTTTTTATATATTAAGCCCAGCTATTTAAGCTCTGCGTGTAAGGATTGCTTTTAAACGCATTCAAGATTTCCGGTGCAATGCGGTCCGTGTTTATATTCTGGTTATAACTCTCGGATACTTTCATGCGGTCCAGCGTTTCGGTCGCCCCGATTGACGTATAGCCTGCCGTAGGGCCAGAACTCGGAACCCACCAACGGTTATTGTCGCGGTCGCCGTCCCGTTTTTGAATCATAATATTGTCTTTCTGGTTAAACATTTGGGTACCGCCTTGATTCGGTCGATTTTCTTGAGTTTTATTCACGTTATTGCGCTGTTTGTATTCGGCTTCATAAGATTTGGTAGCCGCAAAACCATTCGACCCCGCTACGCCTGTATGCGAGACATTTGTCGTGTCTCTCTGTACATTAACCGGCTGTTGTTTCGCCACTAAATAAGCATTGGCGGTTTGATATTGGACATTCATGTGATTACAATCTAAATCGGCTTCGGTCATTTCGCGAATCGTGGTTTTCGTGCGGTCGGCGGGATTATAGATATTGCCTTGCGAAACGGTCGTGCCCGCATTACCGCTAGACCGCATATTATCTACTACGTCTTCTTTCCGGGTCGGGCGGAGAAAATCCATCAACGGCGACACAATGGCTTTCATAAAACCGCCGGCGGCGCCCATAGTGCCATCGGCGCGGGTGGAAGAACGATTGTTGTGTAAATTACTATAGCTTTGAATGCCGTAATCGCCGGTCGTGGGATTACCGGCACCCATTGAGGAAAGTGTTGCGTGGTCTTTCACCGGCAACACCGGCCGGCGCACGGGCATATATTCGCCATTTACATAGGCCCCTTCGGATTGATTGGCGCGCGACCCATAATATTCAGCCGAGGTATCCGTGCGGTTTACATCATGTAAGAGCTCAATGCCGCGGGCTGCGGGAGCCTTTTCAATGCCGGTGGTGGTCATCCAGCGTTCGGGACCGGAGGCGAAATATTTCTCGGGCAAATGTTTCTCGATTTTGCCTTGGGTTTGGGTCGTGGGCGCATTTTTAATATAGTACGTGCCGGGCCCTTCGTGGCCTTGTAATTCAAAGGTGGTTTTCGGGTTAGTGGCCACGCGTAGTTCGTCCACGCCTCGGTCCAGCCACAAATCCCGGGCTTCCATCCCCGAATTGAAACCCAAACTGCCCTCATTCCCAAAGCCTTTGTTCAAGCCGGGGGCAACCCGTTGCTCATCCCAAGGTTTGACATTGGCCATACGTAAGCCGGGATTGACGCGCGATTGCATAAAATCACTCACATTCGGGGACCCGTTGGCGAATTGATAGCCCTCTTGCGGTTTAAACATCGGGGCTTGTTCTTTTTTCGAAAAAAACTGGGAACCCTGCCCCTGCATGTTATCTAAAACACTTTCGGTAATATTTGAATCTGCTGTGGCGCCGCGTACCTTCCCACCGAAATAAGGCATCATATTATTATGTTTAAATTTCTCTTTATCAATCGGATTGCCCGTCATGGAATAGGTCGTTTGAGTGCCGCCGCCCACGCCATAATTGCCGCTATTCCGTTGCTCCTGGTAAGCATAATTATTCGGGTTATAAAATTTATCGGTGGTTTGATTAGGGTTTATATAAGCACTGGTATTGTTGGAAGTTTTCACCGGTTCGGTTAAAGGAAAATTAATGGTGGGTTTGGGTGGGTTAATGCCGGGTAAGGGGTTTTGCGTTTGAGTCATATTCGTATAGCCTTCCGTGCCTATATTAGTTTTACCTTTTTTATCCTTTTGTTTTTTAATAACATACATACTGCCTAACGCGATTAAAGGAATTGCTAGTTCAGCCATTTATATATATTGTATATTTAATATATATTAATGAAGCGAATTTATTCAATCAATGGCCGGGGAGCCTTGGCCACAAAGACGTCTTTTTCCAAGATGCGGGTACTTAAATTATTCTGAAAAGTAAAACAGGTGTTTTCTTGTGGGTTCAAGGGTAAAATGCTTAACTTGGTTTGTTCTAAATCACGGTATTCCCATGCGGGGTGGGTGGCGCGCGATTGGTCCGTCACGGGGGCGGCCGATTGATACTCTTGTCTTTTACTCTTTACGGCGTTAATTCTATATTCATTGGTTGCGATATCATCGCGGTTCGCATTGCGCGAGAGACCAAATAAATCACTTTCCAGATTAATCGTGTTGGTCATTAAATTGCCGCCCCATTTTTGCATGCGAATATAAGGGTCGTCTACATATAAAGGTTTGCTGCCGTTGCCGGGCACATTCAACATATATCGCCCTAAGCCCGTCGATTCTTGTAATTGTTTATTTATTCGACAAGGGTCATCATGAAAACGTGTAAAGGCCATGTATAATATATATGTGGTATATAATATATTATAGTATAAAATTAAATAGTATAAAATTAAATAAAGTATAAAATTAAATAGGATAAGGCCGTTGATTGTTTTCAACCACAAGTGGTTTGGGCATATGTACCGGCAACCGGTCGAAAAAAACTGATGTCGGTATGCTTTTAAGCTGGGGTTTAATCGGCTTTTGCGGTTTAACTAAATTTGTAGAATTTATGCCGAAGAGCATCGTTTCAATATCAATCGAATTGGTGGAAAGGGTGTTGCGCGGCATATGATTTGGCATGAGACCAATTGTCGGTATCGACGGCTGGTAGGCACAGCCTTGCGCACCGTATACATAGGTAGTATAGTTTTTCGCTAGCTTATAGTGTTGTTGTTCTAAATCATAGTCTCCGCGGGTATTACGATTTCTAGTCGAGGCCATTCTTTTATAGTATATATATTTTAAAAATATATTTATTATGTATCAATAAATTTTCGTGAGTTGTAGCCCAAATATATGCCCATAATATTATAAACTATATCCGATAAATCGTGGCATTTAAAAACAATATATTCATAAATCTCGTATAAAAAACTTAAGAAAAATATTTCACGGAAAAAATAAGGGAACATAAATACAGCAACAAAATGGGCTATAAAATGAAAAAAATTCCAACACGTTACAATACATTCTTTGCGATATTTTGTTATTTTTTCTTTCGAAAATTGGACCAGATAGTTTTCGCCTTTGACAAAATGACTAATTTGTTGTAAAAAAGGATTGGTCGTTGTAATAAAACTTCCGCTGATTATTTTAAATATATTTTTTCTAAAACTACTGTAGTTTTTTTCTTCTTTTATATTATAACTCAGCGAGGCATAGCGTACAAACCTATCCAATAATACACAACATATTAAAAATAAAATATACTCTTTTTTATATTTTTCTATTCGCTCTTTTATTTTATTTATTATTTCTGTTATTTTATTTTTTAACGTATCAAACATTATATTAAAAAGAGAGAATTAAAAATATAAAAATAAAATATAACAAACTCTACGTAAATATCATAACGCGTTTAATAATTTATTTTTATATTTGTCTGCTACATTATTATTTAAGAGATAATCGACAATACATCGATGCAGTAAATCAAAGTATTCGAACTTAAACAGCATGTTGAAAATAATGTCATCGGTTACTAATTGGTCAGGTATAAACATACTCAGCATTTCAATAATGTTTTTATTTTCTCTCGCCTTGCTAAAAATTTCTTTAAATTCGGCGGTACGCGATAAGACCATATACAAATCCGTAATCATCAGATTGATTTTATCTTCTTCCCAACCATTTAATCCAAACGCTTGCAAGAATTGTAGGCGATAGAGTTGTTCTTGGTCGTTGTCGTGCTTTAATAATTTATATGTACAGACGAAATCGATTTGATACATGTAAATGTTAATAAGTATAAATGTTTATATCTTTTATATTTATATATGAAATTAAATAACTTGGCTCATTATGGGGATTTATTGGCGATTCCATGTTTTTTGATTACGTTCATTTATTTTTATCAAATACCGAACAAAACCTTACTCTAAAATTTACTAACACTTTTTATTTTTATTTTTATAACCTTAATCATGGATATATTATTTTCGTTTATATTTTTAACGCAGAAATAACACTTCGTTATGTATCCACTTCGTTATGTGCCCACTTCGTTATGCACGATAGGCCGTTCCTTCATTATAATCCTTATCCCGTGCCAACTCACGCGACGGTAATCCTCCTCGAATCCATCCTTCCGCTGCGTTGCTTTCGATTAAATTCGCCGGATTATTAATGGTGGCTTTTAAGGTCGGCAGCATAGGTGTTTGGGAATATTGTAAATAACTAACTTCACTGCTGGGGTTAATACTTTTTTTATTATTGGCGAAATCACCTTGCTGCATTTGTGCCTCCAATAGCGGGTCACATTTTCCTCGACCTAAATAAGGTATCGTACTAAAAAGTCGCTGGGTTAAACTAATGCGGCATTTGCTGCGCGAGAGGTCATTAATTAATAATTTGGAACTTTCCCCGATATTAGAACCACCTACACTCGTTTGATGGCTGCCTGTAAAATTAATATTGGGTTGACTAGTGGCAAATTCAATAGCATTACTTAAGGGACAGGCTGGTCGAAACCCGTCAAGCATATAATTCGCGTATTCGGTATTTTGTAAGATATGCTGGCTAAAGTCTGTTCTATCATCGCCCAGTCTTGTTGTTTGGTAAAAATTATAATCGTGAACGGAGGCCATTATTATATATAATATGATTAAATATAATAATAAAAACTATTTGATTGTTTCCTATTTTTAATTAATCCAGCGCGGTGGCATATTTCGCACGCAGGCGAGTTCATTATTATCTTCGTCGCGACAGGATATCATATCACCATAACAGTATTCCGCAAATGATTTTTGGTCATTGGGGATAGTTGTGTTTGGCGTAGGATACCACGCGTGCATTGAACGGTCAAATGTGAAATTATCTCCTAAATCGTTGAACAAGCGCTGGTCAATCGACGGGTCGTTAAAATTCCCAACCACAAATTGTTTTGTTTTTTCGTTTATATCAGCTTCGACGATGGGCATAAATGCCGGCGCAGCTTTATTACGATTGGGATTATCAGCAATTTCGGTCAATAATACATTCATCGCTGGATTGCCTCGGGTGGGTTCGGTATAGGTTGGTTTTAACATATTGTAAATATCATTCTTCGTAAAACCTTCCCTCTTTTTGTTCTGTTTAATTAAAAATAAAAGAATAATTGTACCTAAAGTTACTAAGCCGGATAACACGATTTTAAAATTTTTGGTTATTAAATACCCGAGTAAGGTAAACAGTATGACTAGACGAGAGATTGCGTTTAATTTTTCGGCAAAGGACATCTCAGGGGTAGGCCAAATATTAGATATTTGTTCTGATTTAAATAAAATATTTGGATTATATAACCAAAATGAAGTAGTCATTTATATATATAATCACAAATATTTTATAGCATCACAAATTTTTATAGCATCACACATTTTTATAGCATCATACATGAAATGTTATGTCCATTCCGCCTCGCGGTTGCCGTTGCTGTTGCTGTTGCTGTTGCCGTTGCTCACGCCGTCGCTTTTCATTATTTTCCTTTAATCTTTGCCGCCCAACAAAACCTAAACGTTCTCTTTTTTTATTCTCATTTTTTATAAAAAATAGAAGAATAATTGTAGTTATAATTAATAACCCGTATAGACGCATTTTTCTATTTTTAAAAAATGAAGTAGTCATTTATATATAATTATAACAAATTAGTTACTTCTTGTTCTTCTTCTTCTTTTCACCTTGCTGTGTGCTAGGCTGTGTGCTAGGCTGCGTGCTAGGCTGCGTTCCATGTTGCTCACGCGTGCTACGTTCTACCGTTTCTCCTTTGGAAAACACTAAATTTTCAATAGGTTTTGCTTGCTGAAGCTGCTGCGCTTGCATTTGCTGAAGCTGCTGTGCTTGCATTTGTTGAAGCTGCGCGGCCTTCTTCTCCTCCAATTTTTTTAATAACCGTTCTCTATTTTTTGATTCTTTCAATCGTTGATTCAGGTTCGATTGCATGGCGTCTACATTAACTTTGCCTGAACCCTTGCCCGCATTCATGCCCATTTTACTTAACATGCTTTGTAAATCACCCATCCCAGGCATGTTCTTCATTTTTTTCATCATTTCGCTTGCTTCCTCTAACAATTCACTCTCTTTCATATCTCCCGCTTTAATTTTTTCATCGAGCTTCGACCCGACATTCTTAACCAAACCTAATAATTTGGTCGGATTATGAATAAGCCGCTTAAATACATCATTGATTGATTCGGCGTTTTCCATATTAATATCTAAATCCGCCGCGGTTTCTTCCGCAATTTCTCTCGCTAGCTTGCCGAGCTTACCATTCATCATGGTCGATACATGTTCGTGTATATCACTCGGGTTGGGCAAATCATCTAAATTAATGCCATTTTTCTCTCCTTTCTTTGGCTCGCTGGCTCCCTCTCCCTCGCCTTTGACATCACCCTCACCCTCGTCCTCACCCTCGCCCTCGCCCTTAGCATCCCCAAATAAGGTCTGCATTTGCGCAATCGTTTCTTCTAATTTTGATTTGAATTCTTTTTCATTCACAGCTTCAAATAATTTGGCGGTATCACCAAACGAATTACCATCAGAAATACTGGAAACAATGGTAAAAAGTACAAGCTGTAAATATTTCCAAATCGTTTCGCGTGTTTTATCACTAATATTTTCTTTCCACAATGTTTTAAACTGAATACCCGGCAAAAAATCAGTTTCGTCTGATTCAAAAATAATGTTGTTTTGGTAGAGAATATCAAAAAATTTAGTGGGATATTTGGTCTTACAAAAAACAAAAACATAATTCAATGAATGTTCTAAGCTATCTTTATCTACCTCAAAGACCAAGTTTTTCAATTCTTTGTGTAAATGTTGCTCTTGTTCCGGGAAAGAAACCAAAATATCTTTGGTCATATCAATAATAATTTTCTTGAATTCGGTGGGAATTTGTACGGCCATTATAGTTGATGTAAATAAAATATATTTAAATCAAAATAGTATAATAACCTTGTTATATTAACTTTGTCTATTAACCTTGTTATATTAACCCTCAATATTAACCTCATCGTCGAGCAGAATATTTAAATATTTAATTACGGTCCCGTTGGTAAGAACTTTATCAGTTATAAGTAGATTATAAATAGGGTCCCTGATACCAATGGATTGTATTTGGGAAAATTGACTTTCATATTGAGGCGCAACAAGTACTTCTTGGTCAGCCACTTTTTGTCGCGAGATGTTTAATGCTTTTACCGCCGCATTATAGGATGCGGTATCATTTTTTATTTTTTGCGCTAAATCCCTTACGTTATTATTATTCGTACTCTCCTCATTTTGGTAATCTTCTAATACTTCCTGCTCCTCAGTTGGTGTTAGTACTTCTCGTAACTTGTCATATTGACCGCTTGTAATTCCTTCTCTAATTTTCTCTTTATTAAAATAATAAATAGACCCCGCAAGGATGGAGCAGAATAAGAGAATTAATACAATATTTTTATTACCATATTTTATAGGCCAAAAATGTGTAAACTTTACTACCATTATATATATATGAAATAAATATATATGAAATAAATATATATGTAGATTTAAGATATATGTAGATTTAAGATATGCTTCAAGATTTACTTTTTCTTATATCATTATATAAATCCGACAATTTTTTAAGGTTTTTCAAATATTGAATAACTTTACTCTTGTCGTCGTCAGACATTTTTTTAATGGGCTCGCGCAATACATCAATTTTATCAAGCACCCAGACATCATCGGTGGGTTTATAACCGTGTTTCTCTCTATAATCATTCTCAATAAAAAAATTCAAATCGCCATTCTCAATTTCATCGCTGTAAAGGGTCACAAAAGAATCATTAAATATGCGAATCAATGCTTTGGGCATTAACATTAATGTTTTGCTTAGAGTTTTTCGAGATGACATAATATCTGTATCATCAGGGAAAACTCTCTCAACATCCATAATAAATTCCATAAAATGTTTATTAAAGGTGTCAATAATTTGATTCTTATTCATAATTAGTATATATTCTAAAATATTTTTTTAAATGTTTTTCAAATGTATTTAATATGTTCACTTTACATCCTTGCTCCTTTTTTGTTGTAATTGTTCCATTGATACTTGCCCAATTTTATCCGGCTGATAGTTATCCGGTGGCGTATCAATATTCACATTGTAATCTAAGCTGGCGTAATGATGTTGTTGACGCATGCCTCCATCGCCTTTGGCCGAAAGGGCGTTCGAATCTTGGTCTAGAAAACTATAATTATCCGAAGTAACACCAAAGCCACAGTTATTCATGGAAAATGCTAAAGGTTCTCCATTGTTTTTGACAACGGGGTTTGTATGAATGACATTACTTGCTTCTAAATGTTTATTAATATCACTGCCAAAAAGTACATGGTGCCCTTTATTTAATAATAAAAGGGCTGGCACTTTATTTACGGTTGGCGGTAGGAGAATTTCTTGATTATTTTCTAAAATAATATAGGTTGCTCCGTTTTTTTTACAGCGTTTGTCTATATTAATAAAATGCATATCATCTTTGGAATTCGACGTTGATATGATTTGTAGCAATTTATTACAATTGTCACAATAACTGCTATAGTATAAAATAGTGCTCATTATATAAAATTTATTATTTTAATCATTAATAATTAAACTTATATAATTAAAAATACATATAATGAAAAATACATATAATAAAAAATTGATTTAATAATTATAACTTAGTATAATATAAATCCGCAAACATGGCTACAGAAGCACTTGAAGCAAACATGGCTACCGAAGTAAACATGGACGAACCCATAAAAATAACTAAAACAGGAAGTATGGCAAAAGAGCCAACAAAAGCAAGTGGTACAGCAAAGGCAACAAAAGAGCCAACAAAGGCAAGTGGTACGGCAAAGGCAAGTGGTACGGCAAAGGTGCCAAGCGCAATGGAACCCGTTATTTCTAAAATAACGGAGGACAAGACTATCTTAACATTTACATTGAGCAATGCGAATGTAAGTATAGCCAATGGGTTGCGCCGGATTGCCTCGGAAATACCCTCGATTGTATTTCGCACCAGCCCATACGAGAAGAATAAGGCTACCTTTGAAATAAATACGACGCGAATGAACAACGAATTGCTCAAACAAAGGCTCAGCTGTATTCCCATCTACGCCGATATTGATTTTCCAATCAATAATTACCTACTGGTCGTGGATAAACAGAATAAATCAAATACGGTCGAATACCTAACTACGGCGGATTTTACCGTGGTCGATTTAAAAACAAATCAAGTCGATAAAAACCTAACGGCTAAACTCTTTCCCCCTAATCCGCTCACCGGCGATTATCCGGAATTGGTTCGGTTATTGCCGCGAGTGTCCGAAAACATTGAAGGCGAGCGAGTTCATTTATCCTGTAAATTTGATATAGGCACAGCGAAAGAAGATAGTTCGTTTAACGTCTCGTCGACATGTGTTTATTCCAATACGCTCGACCAGATTAAAATCAAGGCGGCGTGGGCTGAGAAGGAAGCGGAATTAAAGAAAACAGTGGATATTAGTAAAGCTGAAATAGCTTTCATTGAAAAAGATTGGCACTTGCTTGATGCCAAAAGGCATTTCATCCCGGATTCGTTCGATTTTACTATCGAAACTGTGGGTCCAATTACAAATATGGCCATTGTATCGAAAGCCGCGACATTAATGGTGGAACGCTTGAAACAATTACAAGATACCATCCAAGGTGACCCGTCGATTGTTGCCCTATCAGAAACGACCATTCCCAATAGTTTTGATATCACCTTGAAGGGCGAAGATTATACCTTGGGCAAAGTGATTGAATATGTCTTATATGATTCCCATTATGACAAAACATTGAATTATTGCGGGTTTCGTAAACCCCACCCGCATATTGATGAATCCATTATCCGTATCGGTTTTAAAAATCCGACTGATAAAGTGACGGTGATTAGTTATATGGTCAATGCGGCGATGGAAGCGATTCATATTTACGATAAAATTGGCAAGGTCTTTGAGATAGCCAAATAAAATAGAGCCAAAATAAAATAGTGCCAAAATAAAATAGAGCCAAATAAAATAGAGCCAAAATAAAATAGTGCCAAAATAAAATAGTATTTATATCAATACTTTTTTATTGATATAAAAAATTATACTATAAATATATATCATAAATATAAGACAATGGCTAATAAATTAAAATTAGGAGATATTATTCAAATTAGTGCACCAGCGGATACAGATATCGACGAGCATATTTATTACATTCGCTATATTGATGAGAATAAAATACGTTTAGAAGAAGCTGGAAAAGAAACAATATTAACCCTGACCGATGGCTATTATGACAATGAATCGATTGAAAATATTACAATAAAGAGTCGAGCCGAAGAAGTAGGATATGCTCGGCAAAACAATTTACTGCCTGGTGTATGGATTGACCTTCATTTTAGTGGAGATTTGCCTTTGACATTAACAGGTAAAATTACCAATTTGGAAAAGGATAAAATAGAAATCACGACGTTCCCGGATAATGACGTGATTTTTATTGATTTTGCTTATAGAGGTTTACCGGAAGATTTACCGATTGAAAAGATACATCTACGAAAAGCACCGGCGCAAGGCATCGAAGGCCAAGAACAAGGCGAAGCAGGTCCAACACAAGGCGAAGCAGGCCCGGCGCAAGGCATAAAAGAACCAAGTTCAACCGAAGAACTCGAAAAGCGCTATAATGATATCCAACGCCAATTATTAGAAGAACCAAATTCGACCGAAGAACTCGAAAGGCGCTATAAAGATATCCAACGCCAATTGTTAGAAGTACCCGAAGAAGAAATCGTTGATGTAAATCTCGAATTTGAAAAACAAAAACAAATACAAGACCAAACACGCAGTTATATCTTTAAGGCCGACCAGATACATTTTGGGGAAGATTTAGAAACCGTCGAGCAAACAATTGATGTGCCCGAGGAAGAGCAACGGTATGATATTGACAAACAATTGGATGATTTATTGGCGAGTATGTTATCGACCATACCCAATGCGCAGCGAACCGACCTGGTGAAAAATAATATTCATCTTATGATTCAACGGTTTAAACAGTTGCGGGATAAATTTTCCATTTTTGATGAAAAAGGTCACGCTTTGATGCCCAAGTCGCATGGCGCCAATTATAAACCCTTGGTCAGCATGATGGCAAAACTAGAAAAACAACTCTATTGGTTGTTACCTGTCGTTAAAACAACGAAAAAAATTTACAAAAACAAAGACGAGAAAGACGAAGAATCGATGGTAGACATGGGAGCGGATGATGTAGAGACAATCATTTTTGAAGCCGATGCCATCGCCGAAAAAAAAGTAGTAGAGAAAAATGAGAAAAATGTCGTAGAGAATGAAAATAATAAATACGACCTCTTACAAAAAGAATTAAATCCTTATCACACCCCATTTTTGGAACCAAGAGAGAAAGAAGATATTATTATTCAGGCGCCAGTCGTGACAACCATAACTGCCTTCGTTGATAATTTGGATAATTTTAATTCATCCGTCGATGGGAATGATACATTTACTTCTCCGCACAGCGCAAATAAATATGAAAGGAAACGAAAAATACAGAAGAAACGATTTGCGCAGCAAACCTATACGCTGGGTGCGACTGGGCTAGACATAACGAAAGTGCGAGGTGAGAATCCGATTATTAAACGCAAGGAATTGACGAAAAATGACCAATTAGATTTGAAATCACTACTGACGCTACCTGAACCGACGGTGCGCTTTTCGCGTATTAATTTACACACAACCACCATGCTCGAGAAAGCAAATTTAAATTTACATTTTTTGAATTACTGGCAGTTATTAAAAGATTCGACCCCTGTTAAAAAAACGACAATCTCGGACCTTAGCAAACCGTATGAACACCAAGCAGACACATTCCTGAAAGCGATTCATAATTTTCAAGTGAATACGGAAGCGATTGAATCTGCTGCTACGCTTGCCCCTGCTACGCTTGCCTCTGCTGCTACGCTTGCCCCTGCTACGCTTGCCTCTGCTACGCTTGCCCCTGCCCAAACAACTTATAATAAATTTCTCGATTCAATAATACCGAAAACAAAATTTCTCTTTAATCTCATCAAACCTTATTTGGTCGGGAAACTATCCGTCAACGATATTTTAACTTACCTCGAACCATTCATGATTTATCAAGAAGATTTGAATATAAGTCAATACAATGAAATGACCCATTATATTCAAGAAAAAATAATCGACTATCGGAAAAAATATTTGGCCAGCGCACGCGACTATGCTGCGCTAAAAGGCACGCAAAATGTAAATATTCCCTCCTTATTAAAGGTCCTAGATGCGAATGTCAATTTAAGAACCAAGGTGTTGGATGTCTACGGCTTTACTGATACGATTATGTCCATGTCAAATGCGGATTTTATTAAACGTATCTACGATATTGATGGTGGTGTGTTTTATAATAATGCGATTGCGCTTATTTCTACTCATTTGATGATTGCCGACGGCACACGGGATATGGCAGATATTAATATATATTTGAATAAAGAAAAAGAGGGAGAGGGAGAGGCGTCGACTAAGAAAGCACTGACAGCAAAGGCAAAGACCGCAAAAGCACAGCAGACCGCAAAAGCACAGCAAGGCCAAATGAGTGAGAGTGAATGTGCGAAAATTAAGGTCATTGCGAAAAGATATATCGAACTTGACGAATTAACGGAAGACGATGGGAAGGAGATTTATTTTGATAAAAAATACGATTCGACGAGCTATGATATTGGAGAAATGTTTAAAGCCGATGCGCTGCTGCCCCGCCAGGAGCAAATCCAGCATTACATTAGTAAATTAATGAAAAATAAAGGCCTCGATGAAATAAGTGCGCGCCGGGATGCCGAAGCCATTCTTAAAGGGAAACGTGTTGTGCTCGACGGGGAATATGCGGTCCTAGAAACCACCGATGAAACAAGCGCAACCCTACACTATTATGTCCGGCGCCAGGAAACCTGGGTATTAGATGAAACGATTGACGCTGAGACCTTTGCGGATAATATGAAAATGTTTTGTAATTTGAACGAAAAATGTATCGCCGTCAAAGATAAGTGCGAAGACCAATCAACTGGGGCGAATGAACTGAAAAAGCATAATTTAAAATTACTGTTGGCCGAGTTCAATACGACATTGAACGTGAATAAAGATATTATTAATAATACCATCGAAGAAGCGTTAAACAATGCCGATAAACGCATTGATATCTTGCGTAATTTACGGTTGTCCCAATTGTATAAATACGATACAAAGAAGGTGGAGATTGGCAACACCATGGATGAAAGGGAAAAAATAATAGTATCGCCTTATGATGGCTTACTGAATACTATCACACTCCTCCGACAAACAGATATCGCCAAATACTACTTAAAGATTTCCGATTTCGTCAAAGCCTTTACCCGCGAAGGGCTCGAAGAAAACGGCGAGTCGCATTACTGGCTCTATTGTATTAAAAGCAATAAGAAAATGTTGCCCAGCTTTATCTACAAACTCGCCCATACTTTTTTGACTGGTGGCAATTTCAGTCAAATGCTCGACTCAATTTGCGCCCAACAGGGTACCATCAGTGAAGATGGGGATAAATACGTCGATAAATACAGTGGCTATACGATTAAAATGATTGAATTGAGTGCGGACGAGGAATACAATGAGGAAGGTTTCAAAATAATCACCCGCGCGGTGATGAAAAACGATATTGGAGATACGATATTACAATCGATTACATCTATACCCCTTGGACAAACAAAAACGACGGTAACAAAACGGAAATATGCCACCACTGATGCGACCGCGATTTATAATGTCGTTGAAACATTGAGTTTGAATATGGGCGTGAATATGGAAGACCGCAAAGATTTTATTGTGCGTAGTGTTGTGGAACAATTGAATAATCCAAAGATTATGTCGTCGAAAGCAGCCTATGAGAAATCATTTGCATTAATGGCCGCAAAGGGCAAAACTATCGATACGTATGACGTTGCTTATAATTCGACCTTGCTCTATTTAACGTTCGCGTATTATTTAATCGCCATTCAGACAAGTGTGCCGCCGATTAAAACCAAGATTACCTTTCCGGGCTGTAAAAAAGCCTTTAGTGGCTTTCCGGTGGGGGGCGCCGAGGATATGCAAGGACTAACCTATGTGGCTTGTGTCGCCTTTAAATTAAAAAATGCCGCAAATTTACCGTGGTCGGCGATTGCGAATCGCAGCGCCGCGTTTATTGCCAAACAAATGGAGGGGACCATAACCAAATTTATTTTACCGACCGAAGAAATACAAAACGAAATTAAAACACGAAAAATGTATCTCAGCGCTAATCCGGAGACCGCGATTCCGGTGGAACATGCCGTCGAAAATTGGTCGAATTTTTTGCCGCCCTTAAAAGCGATTAAAATGGCCACCACCCAAGATGTCGGCGATGTTTTTAAATCGCGCTTATCGGATAGCTTACGCAAAGGCCAGAAGACCCAGGAAGATTACATTGTCGAACTCCATTCCAAAATGGCCATATTTTCTTTCACTATCATTGATTTAATTGAAAAAACCGTACACGGAGAACAAGCGATATTAAAAGGGAAAAATGGAGAACCTTACGTGGAAAACGCGTGTTGTGATATCGGCGAAAACCATACCATGCGCTATTTTATTAAAAAACAACCAGAGATTGTTACCTTAAATAATAAGGTCGTTCGGTTAAGTGATATGTACGATGATGTCAAAAAGCTCGGCAAAGCGGTGGTGCTTTATGACCCAAGCAATACGAAACGTAAATTGCGAGAGATTGAAAACAAATTTTCGGAACAAACGATTTATCGGGCCTTTATTGTGTATTGTAAATTTAATAGTTTGGTGCCTTTGAGTGATAATTTAAAAGCAATCTGTCACACCAAGCCCGACTTTTTTGATATGAATGATTCGTTGGAAGAAAGTATACGCAAATTAAAAAGCAACGCGCGGAATTACAGCGAACAATCGCTTCAACAACTCTTGGACATTATTAACAATTCGACGAAAACGAGCATTAAAACTGAAGAGAAAGAAGTATCGATGGTGAGTAAATTGGCCGAAATCATGGCCAAGATGGATGAAAAAAATAAAAGACCAAGTGCTTTCCGCGCGGCCTTTATGGATATCCTGGAAACCTTTGAAATGAATGCGTTGATGGAAGATACGGCGGCCTTGCGCAAATTCAAAAATATACTTGCGAACTTAAATGCGGATATGAAAAAACAAATCAGCGAATTTATTGGCAACTTTAATATGAATGAAAAATTCAAGGAATGTTTGGAAACAATTATCGAATTTAAAGAAACGGGAAATAACTTGATTTTAACGAAAAAAGAAGAGACGGGTTATAAGATGATTAATTTTATGAAGAAAGCTATGCGGACCTTAACGTGTGAATTTCCAAATATTATTATCAATAAAGTAGAATATGATATGGTTCTGCCACCGGAGCATTGGGATTTATCGGCAAAACATAGGGGTGATGTCAATGTGATTATTAAAGACCATTATAGTGATTTATCGCAGTTTTATAAAGATGCGCAAATTCGGTTGCTGATGGAAAAAATGAAGGCGATGACAGGTGATGTGAATGAGTTGGCGCAAAACACCTTATTTTATGCGCCGGTGGAACAGAAAACTAAACAGAGGGCAAGCGCAGAGGCAAGGGCAAGCGCAGAGGCAAGCGCAAGCCCAGAGGCAAGCGCAAGCTCAGAAGGACCAACAGGTAGCTTTAAATACTCGGCCTTCGACTTGGATTTAACCGCATTATTATTTAATTTTTATTTTCTCACTGCCTTAATGGACCTAATGGCCTTTCAAAATGATAAGGAAATAATCGGGTTGCCGTTAAGACAATTAGATGAATCAAGTACGACCGAGGAAGACGAAGAATCATTCATGACCAAAGCAAATCAAATGGATATTTTGGTCGGCAATCAAATGGATTTCGCGGAAAAAATCGCATCACTTATTGTGGCCTTTACTACTTTAATATGTAAGGATAAACGCGCGATTGACTATAATTATAAAAGTTTAATGGACCTGCTCTTGCGGTCAAAAGTGAAAGAAAAGACGGAAATCACCGATTACCTCAAAAAGATGACGGTGGAAGAACGCGAAGTGGAAGACCTCTTTAAAGGCAATAAATTAGGACGCTGGAGTAAAGGTGAACAGAAAGGATTTCGCACCTATCAGGGAAAAACCTACGATGAAGAACGCGCCGCCGAGGAGCAAATGAAGTTAACTGAATTACAGCAGAATAAAGGTGGCGTGACTGATTTAGATATGGAAGCAACCGACGATAACCAAGACAGGGAAGATAATACTATCTTTTATAGAGGAGAGGATGGAGAGGATGAAACGGGCGAGCCGGATGACAATGCCGAGCCGGATAACTATGGGGACCAAAATTAAATAGGGCCAAAATTAAATAGGGCCAAAATTAAATAGGGCCAAAACTAAATAGGACCAAAATTGAATAGGGCCAAAATTAAAATAAAAAATTGAAATGATATGTTTTATAATGTTTATAAAACACATAAAAAGATGACTGAAATTCCAGTGTTGTACAACAATTGTCATGGGGGGTGGTCGCCTAGTCATCAAGCAATCGAATTATACAATACACGAATGACGCAACTAAACCCCACGTTTAAACCTATCACGGATTTGGATTTAGAGAATGTTGACCGCCACGACCCAATTCTGGTGCAAATTTATCATGAACTCGGCAAGGACTTTGACGGTCATTATTACAGTCAAACGCAGATAGAATATATCGATGAAAAATACGCAGATTATTATCATCTTCAAGACTTTGATGGCTACGAAACGGTCGTCGTTGAAATGGTTAAATACGAATTACATACGTTGAAAGGGCAATTGAAGGCATTGCTAAATAATACCATGACGGATGGGGAAAAAATAGCGGAATTGAAAAAAATAATGGAGATAGGGGCAGCGCCCTTCATTGACAGTCCCTCCTAACGGGGTCGTAGGGGCAGCGCCCTTCATTGACAGTCCCTCCTAACGGGGTCGTAGGGGCAGCGCCCTTAATTGGCAACGCATCTATACAAGAGCACTAACCCACCCAGCGTAGAAACATTCGACATAAAGGCATAATACTTTTCTTTACTTTTGAATGGATTGTGATAGATGAGCGTCGCAATAATCGTAAAGACCATAAGCGCCAGAACCGCGAGCTTAAAAAAAGGCACTAAGGCGGCATCCCCTGTAAAAGAATACGTGGCAATGACCGAAGGAGCTACGATTTCTAAAATAATAACGAAAATAATAATCAATTGGGCTAAAGTTAGGGGAAAGCCCATTCTTTTCGCAAATTTACCACTCGATTTTCCAAAATAATAGATTTTCTCAAAACCGCTGAGAAAAAACAAGAGAGTAATAAGAACAGCCGGGAAAAAAATAGGCAACATTCTATATATTATCTCTCTTTATATTAAAAAAACCAAATGGTCAAAAATACAACATTTGAAGAAAAAGAAATGGAAATATTACATAACGCAGTTAATATAGCGGAATCGAAACTAGGCAAAAAAATAAAACAATCCAATGATATTCTTAATATTATTAAAATTTTAGAGGATTTTATGCGGCGAAAAAAGGTTGTTTGTTATGGAGGAACAGCCATTAATAATATTTTACCAGAGACAGACCAATTTTACGATAAAGATGTGGAAATTCCAGATTATGATTTTTTCTCTCCGATGGCTTTAACCCATGCCAAAGAAATCGCGGATATTTATGCCAATAATGATTACTCAGATGTCGAAGTGCGTTCAGGTATGCACAAAGAAACCTATAAAGTATTTGTGAATTTTATACCCATCGCAGATATTACGCAATTAGAACCGAAAATCTTCAAGGTGCTTTTAAAAGAGGCAATAAGAAAAGAAGGTATTTCTTACGCCCCTCCAGATTATCTGCGCTTACAAATGTATAATGAACTTTCCAGGCCAGACGGTGATGTAAGTCGATGGGAAAAAGTCTACAAACGTTTGCTGTTATTAAATAAAGACCACCCCATCAAAGAAAATCCCAAATGCTCGGAAGTGAATTTTATGCGCGATTTTACGGGTAATCCTGAGTTGAATGATACCCTATACAATATCGTGAAGGATACGATGATAAATGAAGGGGTGGTGTTTATCGGCGGGTATGCGAGTAGTTTATACGGGCGCTATATGCCCCCCAATCAACAAAAGCAACTGCAACACGTACCGGATTTTGATGTTTTAGCAGAAGACCCCAAGGCTGTTGCGTATATTTTAAAAGGGAATTTAGAAGAAGCCGGGTTTAAGAATGTAAAAATAAATAAAAAACCCAGCACAGGTAATGAAGTTATTATGGTCCATTATGAGGTCGTGGTGGACGAAGATACCTTATGTTTTATTTATGAACCCATTGGTTGTCATAGTTTCAATACCATTAAAATAAAAAATAAGACTGTTAAAGTCGCGACAATTGAAACCATGCTAATGTTTTTACTGGCTTTTCTTTATGCGGACCGCCCTTATTATGACCACGAACGTATTATGTGTATGGCCCAATATTTAATCAATGTTCAGGCCAAAAACCGTTTAGAACAAAAAGGTTTATTGAAACGGTTTAATATTAACTGTTATGGCAATGAACAAACTATCGTAGAACTGCGTAGTGAAAAGGCTGCCAAATATATAGAATTCAAAAATACGAAAGATGATAAAGAGTATAATAAGTATTTTTTTAAATATATACCAGTAAAAGGGAATAAAACGCGCAAGAATAATGCGAATGCCACCCCATTTGCCAGTGCGAATCAGGATAATTATAAAAGAAAATATCAAAAGTATCAGAACGCGGATAAATATACTTATAAAAAACCCTACAAGAAATATTATAAAAGGACTCGAAAAAATGTGGTCAAAAATATATTAAATAATATTTGGTAATCTTCAAATTTAGTACATTAAATTACGCAGCCCGAGATTTAATGTAATATAATATATAATGAAATTATATCAATATATATTACTGTTCTTTCTAATCGCGCTCTGTTCGCGCATTTATTATTTATTTTTTCGAGGGAAAAAAGAAGGATTTGGTTATGGTTATGAATCGTTAGATAATTGTTTAGACGCAGGTTATCCGCCTAGTTTTTGTAAACGGGTCCCCCTAGAAGCGTGTGTGACAAATTGCCCGATGGGCACCTTTATACCGAAAACCTTTAATGTATATTAAGTGAGGTTATCCAAAAAATACTCCCATAATTGTTTGCACATTACGCATACTTTATTATAAAGAAAGGTATCGCGAAAAGGAGGCGGTATATGGGATTTTAAACAAATAATACAATCCATGAGAGAAAGAATAAAGAAGACAACATATTCTCGGATGAATAAATGTATTTTGATTTTTATCCCCACATAACTACAGATTGGCGAGGAGCCATTTATAAAAAATTCATTGGTCTCCACGACGCCGCGTATTAGACGTGAATATATATTTTTCTCTCTTTTAATATTTAATGTTTTGGTTATATCGGTAAAATGAATCAGTTGTATAAATAGATTTTTAATTTGTCTATGCTTATGCTTATGCTTATGCTTATGCTTATGCTTACTTTCGTTAAAAATATGCGGAGAGATGCCATCCACATACCGTCCTTGATATTTATGAGAGGCACTGGTTAAAAAAGGCACATGTGACGACCGTAAGATACACCTTATTAAATGTTCCCGATGTTTAAATTTGCTTATGACGCGCTGTTTACATTTTTTCGTATCATAATAATTTATATAAAGTATTCCATTTAACCGAGCAATAGCAGCATCATCTGGAAATAATTGACTAATACTATGTCTTACAACTTGCTCGTAAACGAAGAAATTTTTGTTTTTTTTATAATCGGCAAACAAAGTATCGATAAATAGGTACAGGTTATCGGGGCAATCGCATATATACCAGACGGCAATAAGTGAGCCAATGCTACATCCTGCGATTTTATTTATTTTTATAAAGTTGGCTTTTTCTAAATGATGGATATATAAGGCTGCGCCGATACCCATTATCCCGTTAACTGCTCCGCTATCAAAAATTAAATTCAGGTCTTGAGGGCTTGCCGGGGGTTTAACATTTACAATTAAAGCATTAATATATTTTTTCAATATATTAACGTGAAAGAGGGGCGTTTCAGTGGGTTCCGGCATTTATTACCGATAAATTAATCGGGGATTAATTATTGGCGGCAGCAACGTACAACTGCACTTTTCAAAAAAGTGCCACAAAACCAGCACTTTTCAAAAAAGTGCCACAAAACCAGCACTTTTCAAAAAAGTGCCACAAAACCATTAAAGGAAAGCTCGTGTCGTAAATTGATTCAACCTTTTCCTCCAAGGGTTTTGCGGTACTTTTTCAAAAGTACAGGTTTTGCGGTACTTTTTCAAAAGTACAGGTTTTGCGGTACTTTTTCAAAAGTACAGGGTTAGCGTTCCAAAAAATGCATCGCCTTCACCAAAAAAAAGTAAACACTCGCAAATGACACGCTCGTAAAAATATACCCCGAGAGACTGGGATTACCGTCGTTATTACAAAGCGATGGTAATATTTTACAAAGCTGTTTTTGGATGACCGGCAATTGGAATAAGAAAAAGAGAATACCAATTAAAGCCGGTGTTTGAATTTCATCGTACAATACATCCAATGAATTTTTCTTCTCCTGTTTTTGGGCCTGCGCGCGAATAATGTCGTCATTGGTTTGTTCCGCCCGAATATAGTCGAGTTGATTATTGCTTGCGGGTGGAATGTAATTCGGTTGAATATGTACATCTTGTGATAAATGTTGCTGATTTTGCGGAATATCGCGTGACGGTAAGGTCGTCATGCCCGCCGCACTGGCTTGCTGGATGCCTGTGACGAATTGATTCAAGTTTTTCTGCATGGTTGCCGGGTCATTGTCGCGCTCGTGCTGTAAAGCTTGGGTAGGATTTGGGATTTTAACATTTTGCTCATAGGTATCCATCCGAATATTATCATTTGTTTGCGGTGAAACTGGCAATGAATCAATACTCGTGGTTCCGATATTCATTATACTATTAATCGCATTAATTAATTAATAGTATAGACGCATTTTTACTTAAAATTCTATTTTCTCTTTATTGTCGGGATTACATTTGGTTAATTTTTCTTTAAATGTATAACATTTATCGCCGTAAGCATACGTATTTTTAGTAACCTCGCTTAAAGGCGGCGCTTTAAAGACTAAACAATTGCGGTCTTTACATATTTTTCTAAATAAACTAGCGAGACCCATACCCAGAATAAATGAAATGGCATACCGGCCATTTTGAGTATGGAGTAATTTCATCATACCTCGTTTCCCTTTCATTGTTATATATTATAGCTATTTATTTCTGGATAGGAATATCTTTAATTAAACCGCGGTCGGTCGGGCATTTCACTTCAGTGGCATCAAATTTAAAACAATTATTGGCCTTATCAATATATTCCATTTCGGCAGCATTATCCGGCGTGGGATAGACGTGAATTATGGTGGGGGTGGGGGCGGAGAGATAAGCAAATAATAGACCTACGGATAAACTAACTAAAAAAACTTTAAAAGAAATATATTTGAAAAACATATACATTTAATATATATATTATTTATTTCCGTTCCTGTTCTAATTGCTCTAATCGATACGGCAAGGCTACCAAGCTATAAATCGCTTTTTTCTCTTGGGCACTAACGGCTTCGGCATCCTCCGGATTCACAACGTCTTCGATATTTGACTCTATCGCATAGTAGCCATAATTCATTTTGCGTATTTTTTCGCTGAGCGGTTGGATTTTTGTTATATATTTTTCTATCATCGCTGTTAAATAGCTCTCAAGTGGGTCAGCTAAATAGTCTTGATATATTTTCTTCAGTTCGGCAATTTCATTTATCAAATCCAAATTCGCATCCAGCAATAAGGGTTCGCGGTGAATGCCGCTGATAATATCACCATATTTTTTCTCATTCACCAGTTGAACTTCACTAATCTGGGCCAACTCATGTTTCAGTTTATTAAATTTATCGACAATGTCATCTTTGGAACTATTTAAACCAAAGAGATAATCTAATTTGGTCATAATAATACGCATCTTCAAACTCTCACTCGTTTTATTATATTTCTGTTCTAAATCACGACAATTATCATATAATTTGCGTTTAATATTAATGTTTAAATCGCAGGGCGGGGTCGCACCACATACAGCTTTTAACATGCCATTTTTTTCTTCAAATAGGGTCCCACCAGATTTCCCGCAATTCGCACAATGTCCGATAAGTTGTTTTATTTGTAGCCGTTTCTCTTTTTTGGAAATAGTATCTTTTTTCTTTATTTTTAATTTTCGCGCATTCATTTTTTCCTCATATTTTTGCTTAAGTTTATAATAGTTTACTACATCCATAATTATAATAGTACATTATTATTTATTATGATATATATTTTATTATGATTTAGAAATATGTAATGCTTACATACGTGACCATGCTTACATACGTGGCTATGCTTACATACGTGGCTATGCTTACATACGTGACCATGCTATTACCATTGCGGCAAAGCGGTTATCATTCCATTCGCATTTCCTTGGGTTTTTCTCAAGTAAGCCATTTGGTGTAATTTTGAGACAATATATTCCTTCTTTTTGGTATTTTTTATTTCAATCTCGGCCGGCGTTAATTTACCTTTATAGCGATAAAAGAGAAACCCGCCAATAAGCAGAACCAATAAACCAGCCATCGAGAGATTGAAAAGAATAGTAGCATTATTGTCTTTAAATTTCCGGCATTCTTTCAGTGTCCCGCTTAAAAAATAGCGCACACCGGGTTCAATCAGTCGCGGGGCCGTTAAGAGAGTATTCATTCTATATTTTAAAAAAGAGTTTATTTTATAATATAAAATTATATTATACAATATATGGTTGAATTTGCTACAGCAAGTACCGCTACGGCAAGTACAGCTACGACAAGTACCACCACGTCAAGTACAAAGGACACTACCACCACTCCCACACCAGACCCAGCAGCGGCCATGTTATTTTTCTTTATTGTCACGTCGATTCATTGTGTTATTGGTATTTTGATGGGCGGGGGTACAACCATGCAAAATATAATAATGAAATTATCTTATATTTTATTTGTTATAATCGGCGAATATTTTATCAATTTGAATTTGTCTAATTCGATGTGTGGTGTCAGGCAATGGCGGTCTACCCTTTTTATTACGATTGTGCCTTGGTTACTTATCTTTGGCACCATGCAATTATTTATAACCATTTTTCCTGGCTGGATGTCACCTTTTTCGAATACATTCGGCTATATGGTTGCTAAATTAATGGGTCTGCCTGAATTAATGAAATTAATTGTGGTGCCCCAGGGAACAGGCGAGGTCGAGCGAGCATTATTAAGTGTTACGACCGACGACTCCTTACTCATTAATCAATTCTCGACCGAGAGCGTCGTCGAAACAACCGATACAAACGGGGTCCTGTCAAAAGAAAGACCTATTTTTGATAAAGCTTGGCGGTCTTTACAAGACGCAGGTATCATTAATAAATTTGCGACAGACGCCAAAGAAAATGAGTCTTACCGCAAAAAACTCTATAAATTCGTGGAAATGAAATATACCATTTCAGACTATGTATGGAATATGCTGACTGGTCTTTTAGTGACATCGGTCAGTTACAATTATATCGTAAATACCGGATGCGAACAGTCCGCGAAAGATATGATGGACCGTTATAATGCGTATGAGGCGTCAGAAAGTGCGAAAAGGTCCAAAAAGAATTCATTTGACCAAAATCAGCCAAACTATAAGCCATCCTAAGCATCTATGTACGTGCCGTATAATACACCACACTAAAATAAGAGAGGATAGCCAAAAATATTGATATCAACCACGCCGGAATAATGGTCTTTTTGCGAAAACCTACACCAAATTCTTTTAAAGAGCCATCTGGATTATACATAAACGCTGGGGTTAGAAGATTGACTAGACCAAATAAAATGATGTAGATGAGAATGGCAACCACTATTTTATTTTGGCGGACCCATCGTTTTTCAAACATTATATAATAATATAATTTAAAAATATATTATTATTAGTACTAATTAATGACTTGTTACCTTATAAAAACACCGGGCAACATATTACTACATGGTGGTTTATTGCGCATGGCAAATCCGGCTTTAAAAATCAAGCCGGTGAATATCGCCTTAGCTCGGTCCAATGCTTGGATAAATGGTATTCTGGTCATCAACAACACGCCCTATTACCGTTTACGACCTACCCAAGACAATTATATCGAAATTAAAACAATGAACCAAAAACATTTCTTAATGGTGAATGAAAAAAATATATACGAAACGTATCAGCTTTTTGGTTATACAATTAATATAGCACTGAATAAGGCCATATCTAAACCTTATGCGGATTTTTTCAAATATTATTAAATAGGAAAAGGCTTGAGACCTTGTAAAAATGTAACGGACCGAGGCGCATAGGATAAGTTGCGGTCCTGGGGCGGCGGAGCAACGATATAGATTGGGAAATATCTATATTTATCTGCCCGTACTATGAACGCTGACCCAGCGTCGTCAAATAACTGCGTATAAACCTGCATATACGAGTCAAAGTTTTGAAAGGACATACCAATCATTTGACAACCGTAAGCCATGACTAAGGTCGGTGAATAATTTTTATTTGTAGCTGAGATATCAGGCAAGACAATCGTCATATTTTGTTGATTATAATAGATTAGTTCTTTAACATCAGGACAATATATCACATCCTTATACCGCATATTTCTGACAAACATCGCATTGCTCGCAATATTTACATATTCATTCAATTTTGTATTTGTAAATAAGGGATTTGATTTATCAACCATAATAACGACCTTGTTCATTAATTTATTCAATTGATAATCGCCGAGATTATTGCCTTCACTTTCATAACTAAACGCTTTCCCCAGCAGTCTATCTTCTAAAGTATTGAATAAAATGACTGCCATTTGGTCATGTAAATCGGCAATATTAGACATAATGCGAAAATGGAGGATGAGCGGGTCATTGGGATTGGGACATGTTTTACCCGAAAAGGCATAACTGGCTATAATCGTCATCGCGTCAGAAAAAAGCACACTGTTGTAGGTTTCTTTCACATTAAAGTCAACTTTAGAGGACACGGCGATTGCCGGTAGTTTATTTACCGAATAGATTTCAAAATCCAAACAGCGTGCGCCTTGTTTAATGCAATTTTTCAGCGCACATAAATTTACAAAATCATTTTTGAATTTGCCCGCAGAACAACAATTATACGCGGTTTTAATCGTGTAATCGCGCAATTTATATCCATAAATGGGGTTTGTTGTATTGATGCTACTAATTAACGGAAATTTTGTATACAAATTTGTTAAACTTTTACAATTTTTAGCATCTAGGCTTATTTTATTGTAACACCATAAAAAGATGACAAAAAAGAGGAGACTAATAATGATAATCATCACTTGGGTAATTTTATCAGTTCGGGCCAAATCGCCGATAGATTTTATCGAACCTAGACCTGCTTTTATTTTTTTATTAAAGGATAGAGCTGTACTGGTTCGCACTTTATCGACCAATTGACCGGTTTGATTGCTTATCCAATTTGCTGTTTTTGAATTGGTTATTAGGTTTATGCCGGATTCGCCAATATGTTTTACGCCAGTCAGTGTGTTTTTTGCGAATTGTGGCGTGTTCTTTTTGGCAAATTTGGCAGTCGCATTTGCCGTAACTATTCCAGCATCAATTGAATTCATATCTTATATTAAACAGCCATTTTTTATTTAATATATAAGTTTTAATATATAAAAATATAGAAGAGTTAAAAAAATAGATATATATATACAAAGATATGCCTGGTGGTTTATTAAATCTAATTTCCTATGGAAATCAGAATATTTTCTTAAATGGTAATCCATCTAAGACTATGTTTAAATGTAAATATGCTAAATATACGAATTTTGGCTTACAGAAATTCCGTATTGATTTTGATGGCTTGCGCACCTTACGGCTCAATGAATCGTCTCAGTTTAGATTCCGAATCTTGCGTTATGCGGAATTATTGATGGATACCTATTTGGTGGTGACCTTGCCCAATATATGGAGCCCCATCTTGCCACCGAGCAGTGTTCAAGGTCAAGGGCAATGGCGCCCCTATGAATTTAAATGGATTAAAAATCTCGGCACGCAAATGATTAAAGAAGTGCGTTTCAGTATTGGCGGGCAAATTATTCAGCGTTTTTCGGGGGACTATCTCCAGAATTTAGTCGAGCGGGATTTTGAGGAATCCAAGAAACAACTGTATTATAACATGACGGGGAATGTGCCTGAATTAAACGACCCGGGCAATTCGGGCACCCGGTCCAATGTGTACCCAAGTGCTTATTTTGATGGTTCGCAATTAGGCTCCGAGCCCTCTATCCGCTCTCGCAAAATTTACATTCCGATTAATATTTGGTTTACCTTGGCGGCCAAAATGGCCTTTCCGCTCATTAGTTTACAATACAATGAACTCTATATTGACGTTGAAATGCGGCCGATAAACGAACTCTATGTCGTGCGTGATGTGACGAGTATGGAGATGAATTATCAGCAGGCCAATCAAACGGATATTTTTTTTCAATTCTACCGCTTTATCCAGCAACCGCCCAACCCGCAGCTCGATTACATCAATGCTGATAAGCGGACGAACTGGGCGGCGGATGTCCATTTAATCACGACGTATGGGTTTCTGACGGAAGAAGAGATGCAAGTGTTTGCGGCAGAGGACCAGAAATATTTAATAAAGGAGGTCTACGAATATTCCTTTCCCAACGTCACGGGAACCAAAAAGGTCTTGCTCGAAAGCTTGAGTATGGTGGCCAATTGGATGTGGTTTTTTCAGCGCAGTGATGCATATATGCGGAATGAATGGTCGAATTATAGTAACTGGCCCTACGATTATTTACCGTCAGATTTACAAAATCCATTGGCGAAAAATGGTTTTACGCCATTGGCCTTACCCTACGGTAATTATACGCCGTCGATGGACCCTTCGGGTGTCGGGTGTTTTGTCGGGCAAAGTGATGCGCCTTCGAATATTTATGTGACGGGGCAATACAGTCCCAGTAATCAAAAAGATATTATGCAAAATTGGGCGCTGCTACTGGATGGCAAATATCGCGAAAACCAATTTGATGCGGGTGTCTTTAATTACGTGGAAAAATATGCGCGGTCTAGGGGCAATTCGCCGGATGGTTTATACTGTTATAATTTTAATTTAAGCACGAATCCGTTTGACTTTCAGCCGAGCGGAGCGATTAATTTGAGTAAATTTAAAAATATCGAGTTTGAGTTTAGTACCTATCAGCCGCCGCTCGATGCGTCTGCTCAAGTCTATGCCATATGTAATCAAGGTACCTTGGTGGGGATAAATAAACCGACATGGCGCGTGTATGATTATAACTATGATTTAACCGTCTTGGAAGAACGCTTTAATATATTGACATTTACGTCGGGTAATGCGGCGCTGCTCTATGCGCGCTAACTTTGAGTAATGCGGCGCTGCTCTATGCGCGCTAACTTTGAGTAATGCGGCGTTGCCAAAGGCTCATGTTGCCAAAGGCTAATGTTGCCAAAGGCTAATGTTGCCAAAGGCTAATGTTGCCAAAGGCTCATGTTGCTAAAGTAATAAAAAAATAGGTCATATTTTTTTATTTTATGGGTTTAAAGGTTTAAATGCGGGCGCGGCGTTGAGTGCGCTGCATACCCTTCTGGAGACCCTTCTGCATACCCTTCTGCATACCCTTCTGCATGCCCTTCTGCATACCCTTCTGCATGCCCTTCTGCATGCCCTTCTGCATACCACGTTGGAGACCTTTGGAAAAGGCCGCGGCCTTGCTCTTGGCGCGTGTAGCGGGGTGAACTCGAGATTTGCGTACTTTGCGTGTGCGTGCCATTTATATATATATAAAATATAAAAATAATAATAATAGAGAAAATATATTAAACGTACAATTATTTATAAAGGTCCAATTATTTATAAAGGTCCAATTATTTATAAAGGTCCAATTATTTATAAAGGTCCAATTATGTATAAAGGTCCAATTATGTATAAAGGTTCACAATTATGTATAAAGGTTCAATTAGAGATAAAAAGAAATTAGAGATAATAATATAAAAGCTATTATTTCTAAATGTATTACTCTATAAATTACCATATTGTATCACTCTTCCACCACATTCCATCCTCCTTTTTAATTCCATAAATTGTCTTAAATAATTCTGAACGTGCTAATACACAATTTGTTCGATATTTCTCTAAAGGATGGGGATTCATTTTTAATTGGGCCTTTATAGCTTTTTTATAAACTTTCTGGCGAGCCTGAATTGCGAAATTCATATACAATTTTGCTAAATTAATTTTTTTCATTTTAATAGGTTCATCATTAACAATTTGATTATCTAAGAGATAGGTTTCAATCAACGCTAAACCAGAAATATCTGCTAAATCTTCGCCAATACTTATGGATGCATCAAATTTTATGCCATCGCGTGCTGAAAATTCTTCATATTGTTTAATAATATCATCCATTTTTTTCTTGAATACTTTCTTATCTACTTCTGTCCACCAATCATTGAGATTTCCATCCGCATCAAATTTGCTACCCGTTTCGTCTAAAGAATGCGATAATTCATGGCCTAAAGTATATCCAATATAAACCGAATTATACTCTAAACCTCGTTCTTCTAAATCGATAAACGGTTTCTGTAGATAAGCCATCGGAATATAAATGGAATTACTGTTTGGACGATAAAACGCATTCACAATATAGCATTGGGTGCCCACTAATTTAAAGGCATTCCAATCAAATTCGGGAATGTCGATAACGGGTTTTCCTTCTAAAGCCACATATTTTTTATGTTTCCATTGTAGCAGTAAGCCCACATTATAGAGTGGGTCATCCGCCTTATAGTCAAATAAAGGGTCAATGCGTAAATTGCCTGGCTTTCCGACCGTAATGGTTAATTTATTTAATTTATTCAAAGCCGCCTTTTTCGTCGAAGGGGATAGCCAACTATTAACTGATATTTTTTGTATAAACACTTCTTTTAAATCATTAACCATATGATTCACGTAGCTAACATACAAAGGATTATAATTGTATTCCATGTATTGTTCCGATAAGAAGGTGTTAAACATTAAAGACAACCCAAATACAGGATAAATATCTGACGGCATCATTATCTCTCCACCTTCCAGAAACTTATTATAAAAATTAAAATGAATATGTCTTAGCGAATCTTCAAATCGAATCATCTGTTTAAATTGAATAAATAACCAGTACGTCTGCCATTGGGGTGAATTCCATTTTTCTTTCAGTAGCCGCACCATACATTTAAAACCATTCAATTCGCCAATAACCGCATTTTTCGGTGTTTCCGTGTAGCCTAGCTTTTGGGTGAACAAGTGCCAATCAAACTCATAATTGGTTTCGATTTCATGTGCGCTGACTTTATTATAAAAGTTATCATCTCTTTTAAGTTTTTCATCACAAGACATAGCCATTAACATCTCATTTTCGACATCCCAAATATCTTGCGGATTATAATGATGAGCTTTGTTGGCCCCCAAACAGGCTTTAAATACTTCGCCGATATAGTGGAGGTATTCTTTTTTCACTAACCTTTTATAGGTTTTCGTTTCCGCATCATCATAGTCTTGAGGGCCATTATAAATATCATAATCATAGATGCCCAATTGGGCCAAGGTTAAATGACTAATATATAGTTTGACATTTTTCTCATCTGGCATAAGGACCCACTGGATAGGCGAGCACCAGGAAATGGTTTCATTTTTGTTGACCATGGCCAATAAACCGTACATATCCTCTTGTTCCACGAAGCCGGCCAATTCAGCTACGACCGCATCAACGTGTTTAAATATTGCCTTGATGGTATTGTCATGGAGCGACCGATAGACATTATTGATGGCAATGGCTTTTTGGGATTTGGGGTTTTCTTTTATATATTTTTTCACATAACCAATCAATTTGTAATACACTTGTTCTTGAATGATGCGAAAAGTATCATACTGGACATAATAATTCTTCTTTCCTTTTTCAATGTCATTTTCCTTAAACCATTCTTCATTTACATACCCATAATAATCATTTTTCACTTGATTAACAACTTTAGGTAATTCACCCGCATGAAAATTATCCGTCAAAAATTTGGTATATCTTTCGCTCTGTGTTTTATATTTTTTATATTTGGGGTCGTTCTTAAACTTCTTTACGATTGTCGCAAATTTTTCTAAATTGTCTTTGTTCTTATAAAAGTTTCCTTCGTATGTGCTATATTGCCCGGTCGAACAAATTTGGCCCACTTCGGAATCCGAATAACATCGTTTATCACTCTTTATTACAGCTATTTTGCTCGTTTTATTATGCCCCACATGGCTTTTATTATGCCCCACATGGCTTTTATTATGCCCTGTATGCCTTCGTTTATGTGTTTTATGTGGCATTTATACTATAGCTATATTAATTTGGTTATGAATATGTAAATATTATTATTTATAAAGTATATATATCTAATGAATGATATGTTTGATAGTAGTTCATCTTCTCCTCCAGCTGATTCTAACAAATCAGCTACAGATGTTTCAGGGAATACTCCTTCTGCTAGTACAGTAGATTTTGGTAATAAAGATAAATCCAATAAAGATGTCTCTGGCAATGAGATGGAAACGGGCGCGTCTTCCGGCATATCGGATATGCTTTTTGGCCCAGCCACCACAAATAAGCGTGACGCCAACGGCAATTTAGTGGATGCTTCGGGCAATGTCATTGGCTGGAACGATAAAAAGAGCTGGTTATTTTTTTTAAAATCTCTCTTACATTTTTTTATCTTGTCGCTTTTAGTGGGCCTATTTGGTTCTGGCTTTATTTATTTGACTTCACGCGGCAGCGACTTAGATAACATTTTACCTACCTATGAATTGTTTTATTCGGCTGCCAGTTATGAAATACAAAAAAAAGGCCCTTATACCGACGTCAATTGTAATGAAACGGGGTCGGGTTCCTTTGGTGTGTTTGAAGATAATTTCCCCTATAATTTAATACGCCTCAAAGATTCGAATAAAGCAGCATTAAAAGCCTTGTCCTTTGTTGAGCGCCTGACCAATTGGTTTGCGAAAACCGTGGCGGGTTGTTTCAAAAGTAACCGAGCTTTATTAAAGGGTTGGTTAGATAATTTCGCGCCAGGCGGGCCCTTAGGTAATCATACCTTTCAAATCTATATTGGGTTTCCTTTTACAATGTGTGTTAGTCTGGTCGCACTAATAACAGGCTTTTGGGCCGCGTTTGGTGCGGCGGCAGCCGCTGATATGAAGGTGACAGTCTGGGGCGGCTTTTTACTCTATGCCTGGGCTTTAACGATTGGCCTCTCTTGCGTTATATTTTTACGGTTAATTGGGACCATCTGCTTTTTACCCATGAGTCAAAATTGGAAAGAAGTAGCCAATATCATGGCCTGTAATGTGAAATCTATTGTTATTTTATTTGGATTTTTTGTTTGCGGTGCGGCCTATGATAATTTAGATACAACGGTCTCAGGGTGTATGGGCATTGTCTATTTATTGTTGGTGGGGCATACGGTATGGAAATATTTTACTAGTAAAATATAATATTAAGCTTTTACCAATATAAAGCTTGTAATACTATATTTTTAATGGGGAGGAATAAAAAAAAGGGTATAAAAAAGAATCATATGCCTTCGGCTACGGCTCACCTTATGCCTGCGGCTGACCTTATGCCTGCGGCTGACCTTATGCCTGCGGCTAATCATATGCCTGCGGCTGCGGCTGACCTTATGCCTGCGGCTGACCTCATGCCTTTTGTCAGCGTCTGTACTCCCACCTTTAACCGCCGACCTTTCATTTCCTCGATGATTAAATGTTTTGAACACCAGGATTACCCCAAAGACCGCATCGAATGGATTATTATTGATGATGGTACCGATAAAATCGGCGATTTAGTTAAACATATCCCCCAGGTGAAATATTACGCGATAGAGAATAAACTATTCCTCGGCAATAAACGGAATTTGATGCACGAGAAAACCAAAGGTGATATTATCGTGTACATGGATGACGACGATTATTATCCTCCTGAGCGTATTTCCCATGCGGTGGAAACCTTAACAAAAAACCCCAGCGCTTTATGTGCCGGGAGTAGTGAGATTTATATTTATTTTAAACATATCCAAAAAATGTATCAATTTGGGCCTTATGGGCCGGCGCATTCCACGGCGGGTACATTTGCCTTCAAAAAAGCATTGTTGAAATTGACGCGGTATGAAGATGGAGCGGCTTTAGCGGAAGAGAAACATTTTCTAAAAAATTATACCATTCCTTTTGCCCAGCTAGAGCCTTTAAAAACAATTCTGGTTTTTTCTCATGCGCATAATACCTTTGATAAACGGCGGTTACTGGAGAATATAAATCCGGATTTTACAAAAGTATCAGAAAAAACCGTCGACCTTTTTGTAAAAGAGGCGGACTTGCGGGATTTTTATATGAACCAAATTGAGGTGTTGCTGAAAACCTATGCCCCTGGGCGGCCCAATATGAAACCGGATGTTTTAACGCAGATGGTTGCGATTGAAAAACAGCGCAAAAAAGACATGCAAGCGCAGCAGCAAGCGCAGCCATCGATAACTTTAAAACAAGGCGATGGACCTCCGCAACAGCTAAATTTTGAACAAATTGTGGGTATTTTGCAACAGCAGCAAGCCCAAATTATTCATTTGACGAATTTATTACTAGGCAAGGATACTGAAATAAAAATATTAACGGACGCTTTGTTAGAGGCGAAGAAATAATATATGTATCATAAAATATATATATCATAAAATATATATATCATAAATTATATATATCATAAATTATATATATCATAAAATATATAAAGAGATACCTCTAGTATAAGTAACTAAAATGGCATGCTACGAATATGAACATCGATACCCTAATGGTAAGGAAGATTATTATGAAGAACAAGCATCACGTCCCCGGAAAACGCAATCGAAGCCGCCGAAGTACTATCCGTCCAATCAACCACAAACTTTCATCAAGAATGCGGTTACGGGTGTACCCTATCCTTACTTGGTCGGTACCAAGGAACAATCGCTGCTGTATAAGCTGGTGGATGCGACGGGCACCTGCGACACGGAAGGTTATGTGATTAAATCACGCAATGACTTGCCCAATCACACCACGAATCATTTATTTTATGATAGTCCCGAACAATGTATGAGTCATATGCGTCTCACGTTGAATCCGGTGGAGGTGAGTAAGTGGCACGAAGCCCGGGCACCAGGTCCAGTAACCGCATAAAATACTATAAATGTGTAATACTATAAATGTGTTATACCATAAATTTGTAATACCATAAATGTGTTATACTATAAATTTGTATATAAATATAATTATTTATATACAACATATAATGCAACAAGAGCCAAGCAATAAAAAACTTATTTTTTTCCCGAGCGGACGCCTAGGGAATGCTATTTTTCGCTATCTGGCTTGTGCCGTTGTGAATATCGTTAATCCAGCCTTAGAATACACCTTGCTCGCCGATTATCAACCCAGCGCCAATAAATTCACCTATTATCCTGGGTTAGACCACGAAGGCGACGATGCTTATAAAACCAATCAAACGGATGTGCGTCTAATGGAAAAGGAAGCATTAGAAAATAAAAATGTAATGGGCTATAATACGCTCGGGTTTTTCAAACATACGATTGACATTGACCGTTTACAAAGTAATACATATATCAATAAACACAATGGCCAAGGTCTCTCTGTAAAAAACACACTAACTATCGATGACACTAATTTTTTTGCCCTTTTTTATAAAAAATTAGAATACTTTGATGTTTGTATGGATGATTTTTTTCAATTTGGTTATATTTATTTGAAATACAAACCGCAAATCTTACATTATCTCGAGCAACAGAAAAACACGCATGTTATAGAAACCGATATTAAAGAACGGTTTTTAATGCGTGATATCATCGATGATATGCCTTTACCCGCAGATAAACAGTATGATATTGTCATCCACATACGCTTAGGTGATTTCAATGGCCGCCCTGATTTCATTGAATTGGAACATTATATTCGCTTATTTGAATCTTTAAAGGAGGTGTTTAAAGGGCAGAAGATTGGGTTAGTCTATCAACCGACAACACATTCTGCGGATGCTAAGTATATTGCGGATGCTAAGTATATTGCGGATGCTAACTATATTGCCAACTGTCTTACCTGGTTTCAAGCGAATGATGTACCAGTACGTATTGAAACCAATTCTTTGCTCATGGATTTTAATATCATGAAACAGGCGCGAACCTTAATCTGCTCCATGAGCACGTTAGCATGGGCGGCGGCTTATCTCTCCAAGCAGATTCAAACCTGTTATATGCCCAACTATAATTTCTATGGGACGGCCCGTCAATCCTTTTTTTTCCATAAACCCATCCAACATACTCTGTTCTATCCAGTAAAAACAACGCCGCCCCTCATCCACCAAATAAAAACTTACATTATAACCTTACCTGATTATGCGGACCGCCTCGCAAAATTAGATGGCTTAAATCAACAATTAGCGATGATTGGGTTAGAACCGAATGTGTATGAAGGGGTCCACGGCAAAGATATACACATTTCCGACGCGGCTTCAGCTATTACCGGCATTAAACATATAACGTGGCAAGGCACGACATACTTTTATGATTTACGTATTCGCATCAATGGCAACCCTATGACGAAAGGCGAATTGGGCTGTGCGTGGAGCCATTTGAATTTGCTGCGGCAGCTGGTCGCGGACCCGACGGCCAACTATTATTTGCTGCTGGAGGATGATGTCGAACTGGTGAAACCTTTAAGCGAATTGTATGACCTTTTCCAACATATTCCAGCGGACGCGGACCTCTGCCATTTGGCCAAAAGCGACTGGTATCCTTTTGCTTTAACCACGCAAGTCAATGCGCATTTTTACGAATGCGAAAAACGCTTTTTCAATAAGACGACGGCTTATCTCATCTCGCGGAAAGGCGCAGAAAAGATTTTGGAGTATACGAAGAATTCAATAAATGTACCCATAGATGATTTATTCAATATGATTTATCGGCTGACGCCTGATTTTCGGTATTATGTGCCGGCCACGTATTTTTTCAAAGAGCAGGATAATGTGGCGTCCGCAATTAAAGCGATTGGCTAAGTATGGCCTCCGCAATTAAAGCGATTGGCTAAGCGTCTTGGCCATCAGCGGAAAAAAGCCCAGCTCCTTTACTATTTTCTCTTTCATTTGTTTGATTACGCCGATTCGTTGGGACCACCAATCTTCGCTCAGCGCTTGCTGAACGATGTGGAGTGCCGCCGCCGGGTCTTCTAAAGGTAATCGCACAAATGCTTTCGCATCGATATAGTCTTCCAAATTCGGACAGCCCCAATAAAAACAGAGAGATTCACATAAAATGCTTTCCCAGATTTTCTCGGTCGCGTAATTGTGTTCGTTATTGTTTTCGACGGCCAAACAGTATTTATAGTTGGCATAGACGTTGTATTTATTCTCGGCGGGAACGACGCCTTTATACCTGCGACATTGTTGGTAATTCTCTCGGCCCCAAATATCTATAATGGTTGCGTTTGCTTCTACTGCGTTTGCCTCTAGATACTTGATAAAATTATTTCGCAAGATATGCCCTTCATCGAAGTTTTTCTGACTACAAATTGTCGCTATTTTATTTAGTTTATCTTGCTTCACTGGTTCGCTCGAAAAAGGGTAATCAATTTGCCACTGCACATTATTTAAATGGGTTTTGTGAGTAAAGACCTTGAAGAATTTACTCGCGTCGGGTGTAGCCCATTCGCCCCATGTTTTCACCCCCCAATTTTTGGCCGGGTCCGCCACCCAAGGCTCCATTTGAAAGACAATCGTCTTCTCTCGCACATACTGATCGGCTGCCTGGGGCGAATTGATAATCACATAATAATCAATCTCTCGTGGGTCATTACTGGAGGTCAGTTGTAAATGGGTCCATCTTTTATCATACATCGTGGACCATTCTTTACACAATTGTTCAGAAGAGCACCAGTTACAAAGCATTTTGAGTTTGATTTGCTTAGGCACAAGCGGAGCAGGCACAAGCGGAGCAGGCACAAGCGGAGCAGGCACAAGCGGAGCAGGCACAAGCGGAGCAGGCACAAGCGGAGCAGACACAAGCACAAGCGCGCTCTTCTTCACATATAGTCCATCCGTTGCCTTAAAATATTGCGAGGAGGTTAAAGTCTCGATTTTATTTTTGAAAAACCCCAAGGTATTGAACCCTATGCAATTGGGGTCCTTCAAGGCCTTACTCATACATTCGGTCGCAGAACCCGGCTGAAAATATAAATCATGTCCGATTTGGTCCAACTGCGGTTTGAATTCAAATTGGTCTTCCAGCGTGTTGCTGAAATCCAAGCTCTCGTAATTGGCTTGGATATCGGTATCCACAGTACTGGATTTACTTTCATACCAATCAGACATGACCAGCTGGGGTTGTGATTCATACATATTTAAAGCTGGTGTTATTTTCATTAAATAATCAATTCCATGTTTAATGCCATTTTGCGCAATATAATCGATTAATTTTTGGGCGCCGACTTTATTAATTGTATAACTAAATGTACCACCAATATAGAGGTTTTTATTTAAGGGTACTACTACAGTATCGGCCTGTGTCTCATATATATGTTTCGTTTCTTCCCGCTGTTTGGAAAACATATGATACCCGAGAAACAAGACTTCCTGTTTTTCCATTTCGGGTTTTAATTGCGTGAATCTCTCTTTAAACTTCGGCTGGACATTTATATCATCCTCAAAAATAACATAATACGTATGGTTTTTATCCGCGACCAGTTCTTTCCAGAGGTTGAGGTGACTTATAGCACACCCAATGACACCTTTCCGGTTACCAAAATCATTGCCTGTAAATAAGGTTTTTAAGTCATCGGTACTTTCCAAGGTTTTGCCATCCACCGCTTTATAAAAAATAAAATCATGGAGTTTGGCCTCTTTAAAGAGCTTGGTTATCGCCATTTTTCTATCTGGCCGTCTTTCCAAGTTCACGACCTTTATATTGCTCGGCGTCGTGTTTGTAAACTGCGATTCGGCATTCAATTCATACGCATTTTTTACAGTCCCGCTATGAATCTCCGAGGTCAAGCGCCCAATGTGGCGGTGTGTAATGCGGTTAAAGAAGGCCGTTTTATAGCCTGCCTCATTCCATTTATTGGCATAATCGCGTTCAAAGAATTGATTGGGTGAATCGTAATTACCCAACTGTAAAATAGCCGAGACAGAAGTCATCGCCGGCCGAAAACTATAATGCGGCCAATAATGGCTATTCATATAGTGGTTAATGGATTCGTGGGGGCGATGGTCATGTAAAACAATACCGGCTTTGGCGGTTGGCAAATGGCCTCTTGTGTTATAATGTTCCACGGTCTCCGCATAATTACGGTTAAACACAATTTGTTTTATATTTTCTTTATTGCTCGAGAGAAGTGCGATAGATGGTTTGATATAATCCATCGGGTGATAAAATAAGAAATCATCTTCCATATGTATCCAATAGGTCGGTTTCAATGTTTCCAGTTTCTGCCAAATGATATTCATACTGGCGCGATGGCCTTTTTCGTCCGATGTTTTCATGTAATACTCCAGCCAAGGATAGCTGGCTCGCATAGCCTGTCGGTCTTCTTTGGACGAATTATCATCGACGCAAAACCAGTGGGTTATTAATTCGACGTCCGTCCAATGATTCAAGATAGAATTCAGTGTTTCTTTAAATAAATCTAAGCGCTTACATGTCGTAAAGGTGATTAATATTTTTTGTTCTTTGTCGGAAGAGAGAGCGCCTGAACCCGCTGCGCCTGAACCCGCTGCGCTTGCATTTTGCTTTAATAGTTTCTTAGCTTTTTGAATATTCGCACTTACTTCCTGATTTAACAAGGTAAATTGCGCTCGGTTTTGTTTAAAGAGTTGATTCCATAATTCAATCGCATTCGAATTATACACCAACTCATTATGCTTCGCAAATAAATCGTCGAGGGACCGAAAAAGAACCAACGTATCTTTCTCCTTTTCCCATATCTCTCGGTAACACATAAGATTATTTATCGTCACCGTCAATTCATTTAAGCCCATCACTTGATTGATTAAGATTTGTTTACAACACGCATAGCCACTCGCCTTATCATGTACAACATGGGCCGAAATAGCATTATAAAATTCTAAACGGTCTTGGTATAAATGCATATTAATAAACAATTTATTTTCTAATTTGCGATTGTAATGTTTGAATTTATGGTATAAAGCATTGACCAGAATATATTGCCCCGTTTGATAGAAATATTCCACAGCCAGAATGAGTCCTTCAATGCGTTCAATATCGTATTCCATGGTTTTTAAAAGAAAAGGCACCGCCAAATCCATTTTTTTTTGGTCTTTATAAATGGTGCCAATTTCTAAGGCCGCGTAATATTTTTCCTGATGCCAATGATGAGGAATATCGAGCACCTTTTTATACCATTCCACTGCTTGATGGTGATATTTTTCGCCGGCGTCTTTATAGCTTCGCGCACAATAAAAGGCATAACGACCCGAGAGACCTTTATCCGGCAGGGCGAGTTCGCTATGATATGCTTTTTCTAATATAATGGCATCATCATAATATTTCGTCGGATTTTGACTCCGATTGCCCGTGCGACCGGAATCAATATGATAGTCGCCCTGCACCGTTGCGTCGGGGCCGACGGGTTCTATGTTATCTAAGAATTCGTGCAAGACACCTTTAAATCGCCAACGTTTCCGGTTATTTATCAGTAAGGGCCGCACGTATTCAAATCCTTTGCCAATTTTTAACATATAGCGGTCGGCTCTAATGGTCGTATTAAAAAAGGGCAGCTTGAAATCCCCATTCATACTATCATCGGCATCAAAAATAAGCAAATAATCCGTTTTGTCATAGGCACATTCCAAGGCCTGGGTCCGGTTATACCCAAAATCTCTCCACTCGTGCGAAAATAACTCCCCCGGAATACCCCTTTCTAAGAAATAATCGCGGATAAGCTGCTGCGTATTGTCGGTTGACCCTGTGTCCGAAATAACCCAATAATCAAAATCAATATATTTGCTGAGATTAGTCAAGGTGGTAATAATAATCTTGGCTTCATTTTTCACAATCATATTCAAGCAGACCGTCGGCCTACGGGTTTTATTTTTTATATCTGATTCGGTAATAACCAAATTCATTTTATATATAAAGAATTAATACCTTTTAAATATTAATTCTTTCGCTATTTGCTATACGCTATGTAAAATGATACCCGTTCGAATATATCTACGCAAAGCTATATAATCGCCAAGCTATATAATCGCCAAGCTATATAATCCCCAAGCTATATAATTGCCCCCGTGCAAATCTAATAATCGCCAGGCAAATGGGTTGCTAAATCACCCTCAAAATCAGTTTCGCTTTCTATTATAATCTCATCGCCCCCCATTTTACAATCTTTGTTCGTGTATTTATCTAAATATCTATAGATTCGGTTAATATCTAATTTTGTGATATCATAGGATTCAAACATCGTGTATATTTCGTCGTCGGTATGTTTCATACGCAAATCCAAAAAGAACGCAAATGTATCTTTTTTATCTAAAGAGAGTTTTTGGCATAAATCTTGAATAAAAATCGAATTATTATATTCGGTACTGTATTTGGTGAGAACTTTGGTAAACCGAATATCGGATTGGCTTGATTTCGCTTTGGTCGGAATTTCATCATGAAAGAGTTTATTGCAGGCAAAGGTTTTGATTAAAGAACTCATTTCATTAAACTGCCAAATCTGTTTTTGGAAGGTAATGCGGTCAATATAATCCGCAAAACAGATTTTATCCAAAATTTTCGTGTACAATGGAATGGCCTTGTGCTTGGGTTCTTTCCCAATAATATCGATAACGTTTTCATGCCATAGCAAGCCTACAATAGTGCGGTCGGTATCATTCATGATGCTAGTGTGGTCTGCGATGGTATAGGAATTATCGAATAATTTCTGTGTTATTTCTTTGGTATCTTCATTATACGATTTCGGCTTGAAAATATTTTGGATTATTTCAGTCTTTAATATGGTATGGTGTTTTTTATAGATATTATTAATGGAATTTAATTTCCGTAAATCCCCTTGTAAATAGTTAACCATATTGGTGATTATACTATCCTCGAGAGAAGGCATGGATAGCTTTAAAATCGTTTGTATCTGACTCGTAAGCGGACTTTTTAATTCAAAGACATGGCAGACTTTCATTAGTTCCTTTATTTTTTTGTCGACATGATAGCTACTAATACAGATAATTGGACTAAAGGATAAATCTTCCAATTTTTGTTTCTTTGTTTTTTTGGGGCGAATAATTTTTATGAGAGAATTGATGCCGCCTTTATCGCCGTTATTCATTCCGTCAATTTCATCCATCACAATGGCAATCGGTTTGGATTTCTTTTGTAACAAACTCACCACGCTTTTATCCGACATGTTGTTTTTGGTGATGGTATCAATAATCATTTTATTGCGTATATCCCCGGCGTCATATTTAATGATATCGTAATTAATCGAGGTTAAGAGGTTTAAAACAAATTGGGTTTTGCCACTGCCGGGTGCACCATAAATATAAATACCCCTTTTAAAAGCAAAATTATTTTTATTCTTTTCAAATTGTAATAAAATATTTTTAATCGAAGTTGAAACTGTTTCTCGATTTAAAATCGCATTATAGTTAATAGATTGCATTTATAAACAATATATTAATGTTTTTATATTTAAATATATATTCATTTATAGACTTGTAAACTTATAGACTTGTAAACTTATAGACTTGTAAACTTATAGACTTGTAAACTTATAGACTTGTAAACTTATACTTATTTACTCGTGCCGCATAATTCAGCATTATCGGTAATGCCATCCCACGTTAGATTACATGATTTAGCCCATGTATATTTATTACACGGACCTGAAGAACCTTTAAAATTGGGCAGAGTAAAATCCATAGGCACATTACACTTGCTATTGCCTAAAGCCATACTATTTACACAAAAATTGCCAGACACATCCCAATAATCCGGACAATTAGCAATACTTGGAGGGTAGACTGAATTAAATTTAGCCCGATAAAGCATGATGCCAATAAAACAAAGTGATATAATTAAAATTATAATAGCAATCGTTGTTACGGTTTTTTGAAACATTGCTTATATATAATATACTTTTTATAATATAATTTTTATAATATAATTTTTCTATTCGATATATACAAATGAATATCCAGCATATGAATAGTAATCAAATAAGTAATGGTAGAGTTAATATATTAGGGCCTAATAGTGATGTGAAATTTTCGATGATGGACCGTATTCCCGTAAATAGTACGAATTATTCCTGCCGAGATGCAATGACCGGCAATTGGTATGATACTGAATTATCAAATGCTTTTTTCAGTGGCAAAAATCTTCAAATCTTGCAAAATGGTATTCGCGCTGGTGTGTACAATAAATCCAATCAACAATATATGGTGGGTGAACAGAATTTGGATGAACTCCAAATTATTATGCGCGGGCTCTTTCTCCAATATGCTAAAAATCAACCGACAGGCATTAGAGAACAAATAAGTGAGTTGAATAAAATTGTTCTGGATTATGCCATCAATCAAGTCTGGAGTGAAGCCGAAGGCTACATGAAATACAAAAGAGACGCGAGTACCATGTGGGTGCCAATGAATATGCCTATTCTCTCATACACCAACGATAAACAGTTGGAACTCAAGCAGTGGTTTTAAGATATAAAGCTACAGTGTCTTATAAAAGTAATATGACCTTTATTACTTTTATTTATCGCGTAAACTACCGCGACACGAACCCTAGAACATTTTATGGGAAATATTATACGGATTATGTCCCGCATGACCAAGAAGGGCTAGTGGAAAAGATAAAACTTCACTTGGTAAAAGGTTTAACAGATTATCAACGACAAAAAAACAGGCAGGAATTTACACAGGCAGTGCATATCGGCGTTCTCTCCCTATCTTCGCATATCTATGTGCCAGACCACGAAACCAATGATGAAAAAAACTGTTTTGATTTTTATTGCGAAAACTACCCCAATAAACACTTGAAAACATATGTGTTTGGCACCTTGGTCGAATAAACAAAAAAATTTTTATCCAAAAAATTGTTTCTTACTGAAAAATTTTTATCCAAAAAATTGTTTCTTACTGAAAAATTTTTATCCAAAAAATTGTTTCTTACTGAAAAATTTTTATCCAAAAAATTGAAATACTTTAAACCATTTAAAGCAATAATAACAATCCCAATCATGTCGCAACCTGTCTTCAACTGGGCTTCCGTCGCCAAAGGCAAACCTCAAACGACCGCAGCGCACGAAGCCGAGCAAGCTGCCATAAAAGAAAAAAAACGGCTAGCGAAGGCCGAGCGCGATGCGCCTATTCGAGCACAAGCAGAAGCTATGCGGTTGGAAAAAAAGCAGAAAGAAGAAAAATACACCTTGGCGTGGCAGCAACATCAGGAAGAACATGACCGGAAATTTAGCAAGGAAGGGGGCTGGCTTCCGGGGCAGTGGCCGACCTCCCACCAAGTGCCCTACGAACCGCATTTAACCGTACCCAAACATGTCAATGAACGGGCCCGAGATTGGACCGAAAGGGCCTTGGCGAGCTGGTGGCCGGTGTGGGAAAAATGCGACACCATAGAGACCCTGCGGGCGGCCTTTCTCGAAGCGTTCGTGCCGTATGCGCTTGAGCATGGTAATTACCGCGGGGCGGACGATTATGACTATTGGGAAAAAAACATGGGTTTAGCCAAAGGCAAGAACGAAGCCAAAGGCACGCATGCGGAACGCTACGCCACTATGCTCCGATGGGTCAAGCAGATGGAAACCGACAAAGTAAATCCGCCCTATTGGAACACGTTGTGGGTGGCGTGCAAAAACATCACCTTTGAACATTGCCTGTGGGCCATGAATGTGGAAGCCCAGACCTTTCGGGCGCACGACAAGCTTTGCCCCAACATTGAAATCCCAATCACGGGCTTCTTACAAGTGGAAGGCCAGACGATTACCTGGCTCGCCGATTTCGCCAACTATATCCCTTATCGGCACGACCCGAAACCGAAGAGCAAACAAGCCATCGAATCGAAAAGAAAAAGAGATGAAGAGGAATTTGAGCGGATGCTGAAGAACGACTATTGCTAGTCTATTGATACCGAATAAATTATGAGACCGAATAAATTATGAAAAAAGAAAAAGGTTTATCTCCTTTTTTCATATAATTTTTATCCAAAAAATTGTTCATCCTGAAAATTTTTATCCAAAAAATTGTTTCTTACTGAAAAATTTTTATCCAAAAAATTGAATTACTTTAAACCATTTAAAGCGATTTTAATAACCAGAATGCTTGATATGATTGCCGAAACCAGTTTTATGAATAAGTGTCTCGATGCCAAGAAACCATACCCGATTCAACTCTTAAAAAATGAAGCGATTGACCGTTTAGAACCGATTGTAGACGATTTGCCAAAATACAAAAAAAATTTAGAAGATTTAATGGTCAATTTTAAAATCGACCAAATGATGGGACTGATAAACACCATCTACCGGGACAAAGAATTTAAATCTTCAAAATATTATCGACGATATAGTGAATATTTTGACGAAATCGAAGACATGACGCATAACAGCACTTTTGGAAAAGTGCCGCAAAACACATCCTTTGAGAACGGTTGCGCCAAACCCAGCACTTTTGAAAAGGTGCCGCAAACCCAGCACTTTTGGAAAGGTGTAAGGAGAGGAAGACAAGACAATGTTAACGTCTCGTAAATTTTACCGTCTTATTCAATTTCTTTTTCAGGCTTCGTCTTTTAAACGTTCGTTTTTTTGCTCTATATTTTTTTGTCCGCCTTTTTAGTTTTATGCTGGCGTTACTGCCTCCTGTTTTCTTGATATCTTCAGGATATAACGCATCTATGCCTGCCTCGTATTCTTTAAGAAGTTTATTGATATCATTGGTTCCCCCGGTCATATTTACTGGGGTCATATTTAATCCGGTCACATTTACTGGCGTCATATCTGCTTTCGGTGTTAATGTTTTCGAACCTCTCGGTGTTAATGTTTTCGAGCCTATAGTTAAATAATTCGCGTTTGTACTTAAATCTCCTGTATTAGGGCCTATACTTAAATAATTCGCATCTATTATACTCGCTCTACTTGCGTCATCTCTCGATGTTTTTAGTATACTCGCATCTATGGCAACACTATTAGACCCTTTAACTGTTTTTTTAATGAGATAACCCACTCTAATACGCGACATAAACTCGTAGGAACCATTGTTGATATACGACGATAAATCATCCAACGATAAAAACATCATTAAAAATTTAATTAATATTTTACTGGGTTTAAAGAGGATGGGTTGATTTGTTTGAATTTTAGGTTTATAGAAATAATTCGAAGAGGGGGTGAACCCTTTTGTAAATTCCGGCACAAAAATCAATTCCATATTCGCATATTTCGTCTGTTCATTCTCCAATAAAAGTTGATAAAACTCGGGATTATAACCAACCATTGTAGTGGGATTGTAAATAACCGTTTTGCCTCGGGTTAAGAGTTTAATAATGAGCGAGATAATCTTGGCGTGATTGTATTTGCTCGCGTCCTCCTCTTTCATGAGTTTGGATAAATCATTTATTTCTACCCGTTTGCCTTCCTTTTTTAAGTTCAAGCCTTCTATATTCATACTATTGACTCGCCCTAGATTAATTTCCGCCACAGCATTATAGGTTAATGGCTCAGTCTCGTCGGCGTATGGGTATTTAAAATTTCCAAATTTATCCTTATAATTTACAATATAAAGCGGCTGTTCATTATTTGCCGAATTTGCGGTATCCACAAACCCTTTGCCTACCAAGATGGGATTTCCATCATTCATATACTGAACGCCGGACATGTAAGTGAGATAAGACTTGAACGTGTCGACCATATCCGGCGTGGGAAACATAATATATTCGTGAAACAGTTCCGAAACCGGTTCTATGTTTGCCTCCAAATAACCATAGAACTTGGGGGTGCGGTCACTGGCTGCACCACTGCCAGTCGCCGTGTCTTCCGATGTTAAACATTCCGAGTGTTCGATAAAAATACTATTAGACATTGCGTATTTATCGCCATCATAAACTCCATCTAACATTCTATCATCGTAGTCCAACGTCAACCATAAATATTCAACAGGCAACTGTATTATTTTCATTGAACAGAGGAATTTATAAGTATTAAAGACAAGCGAGAGAATGCGGTCATCCGCCTTGCCAATTTGATAGGATTTGCCGGATATTTCTATCCATTTATGAATCAGTTGTTTGGCTTCAATCGATTGCGAGAAAAACATAGTGCCGCCGGAAGTTTCAAAGGTATAGGGGTCATAGGTAATACTTTCGTCCATTTTCCAGCTGGACCGCGGGTCAATCACCCAGCCCCGAGCCATAAAATCCACGTCCTTTAAATCGAATAACTTTGGATACTGACGCATAAACATATCCCCGTCAATATACAACACGGCACGCTTTCCGCACGATTCTAACGCTTTTTGGATAAATAAGGGTTTCGCATTGATGGCCATTTGGTAGCCTCCGGGCTTTGTAAATTCCGGATACTCGACCGCCATGTAGTTACACTTAAACTTTGCGCACTCCCGTTCCCATTTTTCAATCATTTTATCATATGTCATCGGATTAAGAAAGCGGAATTCTTTGTGGAGTATTTCATAAATGGTCATATTGTCAAATTCTTTCATATTCTCCGCCGTATAATTCTGTTTTGTATTTAAGATTTTCTTTATCTCCGCTTTTTGTTCTTTTAACACTTTATTCAAACGGTCAATTTCTTTCTTGATATCACTTTCGCCAGCCCGCGTAAGTAATTCGCCTTGATTGAGAAACCTCATTTTTAATTCATTGCTTTTCTTATAGGCATCATAAATCAATAATATATTCTTTTTTGTGAGCGTAATTGCTTCGACCATGATACGCGTGAACATTTCGGCTGCTTCTGTTTTATACTTGTACTCGTAGTTCATCGGGGTTTCATCGCGCTCTTTCATTTTTTCTAATTTCTCAATGGCTTTCTGGTCACGATGTACTTGATATTGAAAGCCTAACTGGTCAAAAATCATTTCATTGTAGGAGTTCGCGGCTTTATTTATGATTTTTTTAAATGCTTCCAAATTGACAATTGATTTTTCTAAATTGTCGTATATTATTTTTATATCCAAATTTTTTTTCGTTGTATTGGTCGTAGGTGAACTGCCGAGGACTAGCACACAGACATCTAATATATCGCGGTTAAGTGCTTCGAAAAAAGAAATACAAGGTCGACTCGTATTCTGATTTCTTATTTTGTTGCCCCACCAATAAGTGACTATGACAAAATTACTGGCTTTATTAATAATCGTCGGTGTTATTGTTTTTTTATTTATAATCTCTTTCAGATTATCCAATAAAGTCATGTATATATAAGGTATCTACAAAAAATTGAATTGCTTTTATGGGAATGAGAAAATGTAACCAGGACCCGTATCGAAGGAAAATGAATGCAAACAAAGTGGGTGCAAACGAAGTGGGTGCAAACAAAGTGGGTGCAAACGAAGTGGGTGCAAACGAAGTGGGTGCCAACAAAGTGGGTGCAAACAAAGTGGGTTCCAACAAAGTGGGTGCAAACAAAGTGGGTGCAAACAAAGTGGGTGCAAACAAAGTGTTTCCAAAAATAATGGTGCCCTTACCCGACTCCGAGGTATATTACACAAAAGAAAACGTATCTCTCTGCGAGTACAAAATACACGCATACGTGTATGATTTGGGTATTGTCAATATTCCAAAGATTATCCATTATAATAAACAAACCAAGCAAATGAAAATGGCGAAAGTTGGCAGTATGAATGTCGCGGATTTTTATGGCGAAAAGGCCGAACATATTAGCAAGGAACTCTTTGCGAAAATCCGCGCCGTTATTCAAACGTTGTATGAACACAACATTCTGTATATTGACATTACCGGCTATAATTTCATCGAGAATGCCAATAAACTCTGGATTATCGATTTCGAGCACGCCAAATATAATTTAAAACGAAAGAACGCATTTGTCAAAAGGTTTTTAGGCGGCGCCGATGAATGGAACCCTGCGTTTTTATGACCTATTTATACAAAAAAATGAAACTAATTTCTATATCTATTTTTTCTTTAAAATCAAAATGACGACTAATGCTCAACCATATGCTCTTGCCGATGTCCTTACGGATGCCATGCCAGTGATTACCAAAGAGAACGTGACCGACTTGGTTGAATTGTATTTTGCGTCGCAACATATAACAGAACATTGTTCCGCCTATACCAAATATGGCATGCTGTTCAAGAATATCGGCGACTACAAGCATTTCACTGGCACGGTCTATAAACGCTATACCGACCACTTTCACGTCTTCTGGGCCATCCGGCTATTGACTGAACCGGCAAAATATGATTCGGATGATATTGAATTTCATGCGAAAAAAAACCCTATCTACGCCGAAATCAACACGGAAGAAGACGAGAACAATCAAATCGGGCTTTTGCGGAAAGCCATTCAAGCGTACCAGGCAAAGATGAAAGGTAAGGACGCGAAGCACGAGGAAGCGAAGCACGAGGAAGCGAAGCACGAGGAAGCGAAGCACGAGGAAGCGAAGCACGAGGAAGCGAAGCACGAGGAAGCGATGCATGAAGAAGCGATGCATGAAGAAGCAAAGCATATAAAAGCAAATCACCTTAAACAAATGATTCTTATCGGGTCAAAATTATAGCATAAAGTATGGCATAAAGTATAGCATCGAAAGTGAAACGGCATTTTCCCCTATTTTTTATACCCAATCCAAAAAATTGAAATACTTTTCTAATAAGAATGGATTGTAACTCCAAACCAAACAGAACCACGTTTAAAAATGAACCAAGCCGTAGTACCGTTAAAAACCGTGATTAAACCGAAAAAGTTGAAGATTGCTGCCCCTCTATCGTTAGATACCTCTCTAGCGTTAGAGGACGCAATGAGTGGGCTTACGCTCATTTCAACCAAGCAGGAGCCCGTACCAGTTGAACTTGCAACCGTAGTGCAAGAACAGGTGCCGGCCGAACCGAAAGCCAAAGCCAAAGCCAAGGCCGAACCAAAACCGAAAAAGATGAAGCTGAAAGTGATTGACACTCTATCCATCGAGGAAGCCATGGGTGGACTTACAATTGAGCCTGTTGCGGAGCCAGTTAAAACAGTATCCATCGAAGAAGCTATGGGTGGGCTTTCACTCGTTGAGACTGTCCCCGCCATACCGCAACAAAGCGTATGGATGAGCATGCGCCGCGCTCCGCCCGTCAAGTCTGGCATCGTATGGGAAGGAATTGAAGACATCACCGACGATGAAGCCGACGACGAAGAGCTGGAACGCAGAGCTACAATTATCGAGGAGACTCGCGAAAAAATACAACACCGCTATTATCGAAAAACCCTAGATGGATTTCATCGCGCTGGTTTATTTCTCAACTGGGGACCTATAAACCCACAGCGCTACCTGGGCACCCGCGACATTATCAAGGGTCGCCGAACTCTGTCTTGATAAGCGAAGCATGTTTAAGCGAAGCGTGTTTAAGCGAAGCTTTTTAAAAACATAAAAACATAAAAACATAAAAACAATATAAAAGAAATAAATGATTTGAAAAAAAAGAGAGAAAAGGCTACGGCCTTTTTTTATTGATGGAAAACAACTTTTCCAGGTTTGAAGTTCAGAACCCAATTTTGGACATTTCTAAAAATGTCCAAAATCCAGGAACGCCGTTCCGGTCTGGGAAAACCCGAAAAAACCACTTGTGAGCATAATGCTCTCATTTCCGAAAATTGATGAAAAATGTTGTGATGCTAATTTTTCCGAATTTTCGCAATTATTTTCGCGTAATGTTTAGGGATTTTTATGTAAACATAATATATATACAAAATGTTTACCAAACATCCAATTCCTCCTCAACCCAAATTTATGTGCGATGTTTGTAATGTATCTACGGACAATAAAAAAGATTATAATAAACATTTATTGACACGTAAACATCAAAATGTTTCCAAATATTTACAAGATGGGGATAAAAATACCATTAAACAATATGTATGTGATTGTGGTAAACAATATAGTTATCGACAAAGTCTATACGTACATCGAAAAACATGTATTAAGATAGAAGAATCTCCACAAAATAATATCAAACCCATAATAAAGGAACAAACAGAAAATGAAATAAAAATATTAACGAGTCTGGTTTTAGAACTAGTCAAAAGCAACACGGACCTCCAAAAACAGATGATGGAAGTCTGTAAAAAAGATACCATGTCTATTACACAAAATAGCCATAACAAAACATTCAATCTACAGTTCTTCTTAAATGAGCAATGTAAGGATGCGATGAATTTGACAGACTTTGTTGATTCAATGACCTTGGAATTCTCGGATTTAGAGGATGTCGGGAAGCTCGGGTACGTGGAGGGCATTAGCAAAATCATGATACGGAAACTCAATGAAATGGATATTTATAAACGCCCGATTCATTGTAGTGATGCGAAACGAGAGATTATGTATGTGAAGGAGCATAATGTCTGGGGAAAAGAGAAGAATAGCAACGAACACATCCGTAAGGCGATTAAAAGGGTGACGCATAAAAACGGAGGGTTGTTGGTGCCGTGGAGCTTGGAAAATCCGAATTGTATGAACCTGGACCATCATTTAAACGATGTCTATTTAAGGATGATGGGCCAGTCGATGGGCGGAAGCGGGGAGTTTGTCGATAATGAAAATAAAATCATAAAGAAAATAGCGAAGGCGGTCTTTATTGATAAGTGAAACAATACATAAGTGAATAGCGGGGTCGTAGGGGCAGAGCCCCTAAGGGGTAGTAGGGGCAGAGCCCCTATAAAATCGGGGTCGTAGGGGCAGAGCCCCTATAAAATTGAATTACTTTTCCCTTTATTTAAAAAGGTAACACCAACAAGCAAAAACCGCCCAAGCAATTTAAAATGACCGCCCTCGCAACCTACGTCGCCCCTGGCATCGGTGGCCTCTTTCTACCACCGCGCCTGATTGGCTACATTGGCAGTTTTATGAAAGCCCAAAATAATTCGGATATGCTATTGAATTTATACAAGGCATTTGCGATACTCGACGGCCCCACCGACCTATTGAAATATTATAAAGAAGAGGTCCTCTGCTATATCGCAGGCCCGGCCATGGACGGCATATACGGCAAAAATGATTACGGCAAATATACATTAAACCATGAAGAGATAATGTATATTTTCGACGCTTTCTACGGCAACAGTGACGCGCTCATCTATGGCGATGCCTATCGTTTGCTAGAAAATCCAGGCACGCTCCAGTTGATGGAAATCGTCGATGAAAAAAAATGTCAATTCATCGATGATGAGTTCAAACATTGTTCGGCCATAACCGATAATTTAGGTGTTAGTATACACCTTGGTTTGTCCGATGACCTAGACGCAATGACCTATAAGTTTATACTGCTCTTGGAAGAAGCCTTGCGCACCAAAAGCCGTGATATGCTTGCGTATATAAAAAAAATAATAGGGATTACTGCCGACATGTTGATGTATCTCTATGTCAAGCACACCCATCAACTCTATGCGCCGCGAACCTTTTGCTTAGCGACCGACGACACCTTGCTGGAACTCTGCTGGGAAGCGGGAATTTTACCGCAAATACTCCAATTGGCGATTGGCGGAAAACGCCACGGCGTTGTTTATAACGAAGCGGGTCTCTCGAATATTATTCAAACCAATCTGGCCGTGGTGAAAAAAATTGTACCAGCCTATATTGGTTTCACCGAAATGATGCCGTATTGGAACGCCGACGGTATTTATGGTAACGCGGACATAGATATGATTACGCCTTACAGCTATTGGTTGATGACCTATCGAACGGAAGTAACTATTATGAATGAATTTATGGCACTTGATTTCTCTATCGAGGAGAGAATTATAACAGGAAATGACGCGATTGGCGCATATTTGACTATCTAATAAATAAAAAAAATAAAAAATAAAAAATAAAAAAAGAAAGGGTATAAACCTTTTTTCTTTTTTATATATTTTTTCTTTTTTCTATGTTTACTTTTTCTTCACCATCTTTATTTTTTTTTCACTAGGAATAGCACTATCAGACTTCTCACTTAGTTTCACATATTCCGCTCGGAGTACAGCCAGTTCATTCAACCACAGCTGCGTTTCCGTCGTGCTCTTCAAGCTGGCCAGTTCCGCATTCTTCCGGTCCCGCTCGGCCATAATTTTTTCGATATTTTCCGCAGTCACGCTATCCATCGGCAACCGCACCAAATATTTATAATCAGTATCCTCATCCACAACCTGATACTTCCGCGCTTTCAAGAGCGCTGATACTTCCGCCGTTTTCTTTTTGCGCAAGTCTAACGTATCTTCGAGCAATTCACTAATAAACCGAGCCTTATTCGTCAATATACTCGATTCTTTTTCGAGTGCGATGACCTGGTAAGCCTTGCGTTTAATATAATAATCCATGCGAACTTGCATGTAGCGCTCTATCAATACTTCGATTTTCTCGCATTTAATGAGTTTCTCTTTTTCATCAAAGACGTGCATATTGGTCGTCGAACGCGTGGTATATAATTTCAAGAGTTTTTCCAAGGCCGTGCATCCTTCTTGCTCGGCGGGTTCCATTTTCAATGCGGCAATCACGCCGGGCGCAAAGGTTAAGGTAATGTCAACAGTTGTATCTGTGCTCATGTCGATATAATCCTTGACTTGCTGCTGGGTGGTTTTCTTGGTCTTTTTCTTTTTATCGGCACCGGCTGCTGCTGATGCTCCAGCTCCTGACCCTGCTGCTACATCCGTCTTGACCTCAATCAACTCTTCGATATATTTTTTATAATCGTCGGTCCATGTACCAATCGGCAATTCCGTCACGCGCACTTGCTTGTCCGAGAGGATGTGATAGACTCCTTTAATCAAATACTTGTGCTCATTAAGGGGAATAATCTGGCCTTTGAAGCCGGCATAATAAGGGACGAGTGGGGTTAATGTGCTCTCCTTCATCAAGCATTCTTTCACATAGTCCATCAAGCTCAACGGATTATAATTCAAAATATCTGTACTAAACCCCGTGCCAATGCCTTTCCCACCATTCACCAGCTGCATGGGAATAATCGGGACATAAAACATCGGCTCGACTGGCGTCCCGTCATCTTCCAAGTAAGTCAAGATAGGGTCATCGGCTTCCGGAAAGATTAAACGTGTCAAGGTGTTGAGCTGCGTACAGATATACCTTTCCGAGGCCGCATCATCGCCCCCTTGTAACCGCGTGCCAAACTGACCATTCGGTTCGAGCAGATTAATATTGTTCGAGCCGACGAAGGTTTGCGCCATATTAATAATCGCGCCGTATAAGCTCTGCTCGCCGTGGTGATAGCGACTTTTTTCGGAGACCGAGCCCCCGAGCTGGGCCACCTTGATTTCATTGACCAGTCGGCGCTCCAAACAGGTAAAGAGGATTTTCCGTTGACTCGTTTTTAATCCATCAATGCCATTGGGAATCGACCTTTCGCAATCATACTTGGAGAAATGTATCATCTCTTGGCTAATGAATTCTTCATATTGTACATTCGCTTTATTGGTGTCTAGATAGAGCGAACGGTCATATTGTTCTAGCCAGTCTTTGCGGTCGCTCGCGCGCTTTTTATTAAAGACCTTGTCAATCGCATCGCGACTTTCTTCGCCGGTGCTGACAAAATTGACGATTTTTTTATTGGCAAAATACTCCTTGAATTCTTTGCCTGTACTTGTGCCTAACCCTTTGTAATATTTAAAGGACCACCCCTTCAAGGTGGCCGTGTTTTGGGCTTTCCACTGCTCATACTCGCCATCATTATAGAACAGCTTCTCCTGTAAGCCCTTCTTGGCTTTGATGATGGGCGTATTCATAAACCCTATAAAACCGGGAATGGCTAAAAGGGTGGCCCACTCGGAATCAAAGAGATTGATACAGAGCCCTTTAATATGACTGCCGTCTAAATCTTGGTCTGTCATAAAAAGGACCTTGCCATAGCGCAAGCATTTCTTCGCCTCCTCGAGCGTGTATTTCTTGCCCGCTTCTAAACCAATAATTTGTTTGATTTCGTGAATTTCTTTCACCTCGGAAATGCGCTTGGGTAACTCGCCCCGCACATTAAAGAGCTTACCGCGCAGAGGATAAACCCCAATCGTATTGCGGTCGGTGGTGCTTAGTCCGCTCATAATCCCCGCCTTGGCTGAGTCTCCTTCGCAGAGAATGAGCATACATTTATCGCTCTGCGGGCCGCCCGCGTCATTCGCATCCACCAGCTTGGGAATACCTCTGACCGATTTACTTTTTATCCCGTCTTTGGTTTTAATGGCTTTGGCCGTTTTTACGTCGGTCAAGGCGCACGCAGCGTCCATGATACCGAGTTTGGCCGCTTTTTCAATGAACTTGTCACTGAGCTCACACCCTGAACCAAAACTCGCCATAGGCGTATTCATATAGTCTTTGGTTTGGCTATCAAACGCCGGATTTTCAATGACGCAACGTACAAAGAGGAAGATTTGCTCTTTGATGGTGTTGGGCTTCACATCAATCTTTTTCTTCAATTTGATAAACGCAGTCATCTTGCGAATAAACTGGTTTAAGATGTAGTCGACATGCTTGCCACCTTTGCCGGTGAAGATACCATTGACGAAAGAGACTTGGGTAAATTCTTCTTTCGGGGCCATACAGACCACGTATTCCCACCGTTCATTGGCTTCTTCGTGGACCCGACTGGTCACGGCTTTATCCCCCACGTACAAATCCACGTACTGGAGGAAGTTCTTCACTGGTACGAGTTCGCTGTTGTATTTGACCTTCACGGTTTTATCGGTAACCGCAGCCAAATCGTAGATGCGGCGTTTTAAGAGGGCCAACATGTCGCTTGTGAGACCGGTTAAACCCATCCGCTTATAGTCGGGCTTGAACGAGATGAGCGTGTAAGGTTTTTTTGAACATTTCGTGACCGTGGGCGGCTTAATGACATTTAGGTTATCCGCAAATTCTTGGACATATTTTAATCCGCGGACGTGGTCGATGGTTTCGATTTTCGCCCAGCTCGACCAAATAAAGGCCAGTTTAATGCCAAAGCCGTTCTTCCCGCCGGTGGTTTTTTTCGCTTCTTTGTCATAATTGGTGGAGGTGCGAAGATGGGCAAAGATAAGCTCGGGTATCCAGATATCTTCGGCGGGATGTTTAGCGATATCAATCCCATTGCCGTTGTTATGAATCGTGATAAGACCCTCTTTCTCGTCGATACTGATATCAATCTCAGTGACGGGCAAGGCTGCTGCCCCGCTTGTGCCTGCTCCGCTTGCTGCTCCGCTTGTGCCTGCTGCTTGAGCTGCTACTTGCTCGCTCATCCGCACCACATGGTCGCGCGCATTTACAATCGCTTCATCTACGATTTTATAGAGACCCGGCACAACAGCGATTTGTTTAGCTATAATCGTCTCGGTCTCCATGACGAAGGTATCATAATCCGTTACACTCATCGAACCCGTATAGGTATCGGGTGTGTCCAAGACATGTTGCTTGTCGGTTTTTTTTTGATATTTGTGGGATAATGCTTCGTCGGTGGTCTTCTCAGCATCGCCTGCCTTAGCTGCTTTATCTGCCTTAGCTGCTTTGCTTGTGGCTGCCTTAGCTGCGGTGCTTGTCTTAGCCGCCTTGCTTGCCTTAGCCGCTTCGCTTGCCTTAGTCATTTTGGTAGATTCCATTCTTAGTGTTATAATACACTCTTTGTGTAAATCCTTTTTCAATTTTTTATATAATATATATAAAAATTATATATGGCCTTTGACCATAGTGCGAATTTTGTATTTACAGGTGCCACACAACTCTGGCCGAAACCTATAAATATCTCTTCGGTTTATTTTATTGCCAACGGGGCAGGCGGCGCGGGCGGTGGGGGCGGTATAGGTGGCGGTGGCGCTTATGTTTTCACCAATTATTTTTCTTTAAACCCGGATGTCAGCTATAATGTAGCTATAAATGTTGGTAGTGCTGGGCAAACCCAGACGGGCGGGCAGAGTGTGGGCAACCAAAATGTCGGCGGCCATTCCGAAAGCAATGGCGGCAACGGCACGAACTTAAATGGTTTACAAGGGGGTGGCGGTGGTGGCATGACCAGTTTATTTTATATGGATATGTCTGGAAACCAGATTATTAAAATTATTGCGGGAGGCGGTGCGGGCGGCGGTAATAATGGGGGCACATCCGGCGGGCTAGGCGGTGGGCCGGCCGTAGTGAACCATCAGAATAGCCGCGCAGGTTTAACGGGTGGCGGGCTGGGCGGCGGCCAAGGCGGCAATACCGCCTTCACGGGTAATGCGGGGCTCGGCGGTATTAATGGTGGGGTCAATGGATACAACTACGTGGATACCAGCTTGAATACAGTGTATACTTTTTTGGGCGGCGGGGGTGGCAGTGGCGGCACTTTTGCGGGCGGCGGCGGCGGGGCCGGTTATGGGGGCGGCGCAGGTGGAAAACAAGGCGGCGGCGGCGGTGGCGGGAG
>Ga0114974_10000100_pt1 | contig 70063 bp, 59 predicted proteins | sample S_130206_EF_Meta_FD_87318 | JGI IMG/M metagenome (GOLD analysis project Ga0114974, IMG submission 87318) | Freshwater microbial communities from Lake Simoncouche, Canada to study carbon cycling - S_130206_EF_MetaG | ecosystem: Environmental > Aquatic > Freshwater > Lake | place: Lake...
ACACATATACTTGTTACACATATACTTGTTACACATATACTTGTTACACATATACTTGTTACACATATACTTGTTACACATATACTTGTTACACATATACTTGTTACACATATACTTGTTACATCTGTATATTTTATTCTCTCCGCATAAAATATAAATGACCTTCATGAAATCGATGAAAAAATTCTTAAAAGCACCGTCCTGTGGGTGTAAGAAAAAGACCCGGAAAACATATAAAGGGAAAAAGCATCGCAGTAACTCAAAGCATCGCAGTAACTCAAAGCATCGCAGTAACTCAAAGCATCGCAGTAACTCAAAAAATAAAAAAGGCGGTTATAATTACTCAACCGTCAGCAAATCATCCGTCAGCAAATCATTCGGCAGCAAATCATCACGCAACAAATGAAGCAACTAATCAAACAATTTAAACAAGGGCCATTGCCGTAGATGGGCCGGCCACTTTCCTGTGCGCTGCCGTTCCAAGATAGCCATCATTTCTCCGCGCGCCCACAATAGCTCCTTGCGCGCTTTATAGATTTTCTTCCACCGCCGCTGGACAATCCGCAGCCAAAAGGTCTTTAAATATGCCACTTCTTCTTGGCCTGGTAACAATATATCCGCTTGAATGATTTCTAGGCGAATGTATTTCTTCGCGACCGCATTATAATTGCGAATCATGGGATGTGTTTCTGATAGACTGCCATGTAAGATTTGAATGGCTTTTCGATAGCGTCTTAAATGGTTTCTTTCGGACAAATAGGCATCGTTATAAAAATCCTCTAATTCAATGACGGTATAAACCAAGAAATGATTATTGATAGGCGGGCTGCTGGTTTCATTGTGCCCGTGGAGAACGGGGTGGTAAATTTCGCATAAGGCTAGCTGATAAGCTTTATTGGCGTTAGACATGGGTTTTATTCCTTGTCATTAAACCGGAACACTTATTCAATTTTTTCTGTTATAATTATATATACTATGAAAAGACATACAAAAAAAAATGATATGCTGGCCTCTTTACTCAAAAACAAAAATGTTTTATACGTCGTATTGTTTTTCTCCCTCTTGAATTTATTTAGTTATTTAATGCTGAAACAATTAGACGCTGTCGCTTTTTTCATCATCATCGGGTTTTTGACAACCTACTTTAGTAAAAATATGATTATCGTTATGTTAACTTCCGTCATTAGTACCTTTCTTTTGGTGCAGATAAAAATGCTCGGGAAGGTTCAAGAAGGGATGGAGGATAAAAAAGAAGATGAGCCAAGCACTGAAGATAAGGCCGAAGAAACAGTCGAAACACCCGCCAAAGCAGCAAGTGTAAGCGCAGCAAGTGTAAGCGCAGCAAGTGTAAGCGCAACACCCGCCGTCGGCAGCGCCTCCGCCACCGGTACAAACGTGTCCCAAATCGGCGCCAATACCTCAAGTACGCCTGTCACGAGCGCTCAACGGGCAGCGGTAACCATGTCGACCGATTCCACCAAGGGTACGGCCGCTACGGAAAAATTCTCTCAACAAATCACGCCGGCGCGTTATAATGCGGCCGACGATGATGATATGCCGCGCCATAAACCGAAAGTGGATTATGCGGCCACGTTAGAAACGGCTTATGACAATTTAGATAAACTCTTAAGCTCGGATGCGATTAAAAATATGACCGCGGATACTAGCCGGCTGGCCGAAAAACAGCAACAGTTAATGGGCAATATTGAGAAAATCGGACCGATTATGGAAAAAGCCGGCAGCATCTTAAAAGGCTTTGATATGGGCGCCATTACGCAATTAATGAAAAATGTCGGCGGCAGTGTAAATTTATTAAAAGAAAACCGACCCGACATGGCGGCAATCGAGGCAGCTTAAAATATATAAAATATATAAAATTAATAAATGTCATATATATAAATGTCACGACGCCGTTGCCCACCTGGCGTCTTATGTATAGAAAATGTCACCATTATGTTTATTTGTGTTATTTTCCTGATTCTCGGCGGTGCCGTGTATTTCTATACGAAGAAAGCGCCAAACGCAAACCCATCCCAAGTGAAAAATAATATCATTGTTACCCAGCCGAGGGCCTATGAAAGAGCGCATGAAAAAGGCCAAGGCAATGATGTTTTTTTCGATATCTATAAAGCCCCCCTACGCGACGACCGCTGTTTAACCACCTCGGGTGATATGCGTGGGGCCGTGCCCATCAATGTGTCGACGCAAAGCTGCGACGATGCCAAGTACCGCCAGCTCGGGATTCTTACGCGGTATGGCGGCAAGGACGAAACCATCTTACCGCTCATGGGGCGGCCGCTCTTTTCCAAGCGCGATAAATGGAATTTTTATACGTTAAATGATAAAAACAATATGATTAAATTGCCGGTCAAGGTGAAAGGCAAAAGCGGCACGAGTGAATATGGTTGCGATAATGTATACACCGGGGATATTGTGTTTGTCGAGGGCTATAATGATGCGTTTAAAGTGACGACCTATGATAATGATATCGTGCGGTATTTGCCGAGTTTATAGCGGAGGGAGTTTGTAGCGCAGCGAGTTTATAACAGAGAAAAAAGATTACATAATTTTGAGAGAATTATGTAATTTATGCCTTATCTATTAGCAAGCTTTATCAATAAAGACCGCCTTCGCGATTTTCTTCATGATTTTATTCTCGTTATCAAAAAACTCTCCGCTGCCGCCCATCGACTGACCCATCATCCTTAAATAGACATCATTGAGGTGATGGTCCAGGTTCATACAATTCGGATTTTCCAAGCTCCACGGAACCAACAACCCGCCGTTCTTATGCGTCACCCTTTTAATCGCTTTACGGATGTGCTGGTTACTATTCTTCTCTTTTTCCCAGACATTTTCATGTTTCACATACATAATCTCTCTCTTCGAATCGCTACAATGAATTGGCCGTTTATAAATATCTAATTCATTCAGTTTCCTTATCATGATTTTGCTAATCCCCTCCACGTAACCGAGCTTGCCCACATCCTCTAAATCTGAGAATTCGAGGGTCATTGAATCAACAAAGTCCGTCAAATTCATGGCATCCTTACATTGCTCATTCAAGAAGAACTGGAGATTGAATGTTTTGTTGTTGTTATTATTGTTTTTGATAACCGTATTAGTGCCTTTTTTACACACTTCCATCATTTGTTTTTGTAAATCCCCGTTATTTTTCACCAGTTCTAAAATAATCGTCTTGAATTCTTGGTTTTCTTTGATGAGGACATCAACTAAATTATCTTTCTCGTAAAGCTTCGGTTTTTTCGGGGGCTCGTAGATGCATTTTTTCTTATGATTAAAAAGTGATGCGCGATGATTATATATTTTACCACATTCACAATCATATGTTTTAATTATTTCATTGTCCTCAGCGATGTTGTAATTTGTTGTATTTTTATGTTTTCGTGTAATTAAGTGGCGATTATAATCTTGCTGTTTAGAGCATTTAAAGTCACAATGTTCACAAATATATTCGGTGGAAGTTTTTTTGGTTGTGTAGGGTTTTATTGTATTTTCATTTTTCATTTTTTCATGTTTCTTTGTTTTATTATGAATTTCTAATGATTTGGCATCATTACATTTTATCTGGCAGGTTTCGCAAAAAAACACAGGCTTTTGCGTAACAATCATATTAATATTGTTTTTTATAAAAACCTTGGGTTTGGGGAAAGGTTCGATGCTATTTAGAGTAGCTTTTAGCTCGGTAAAATATTCTTGTTCCTTTTTCCGCGCAGCATAATGGTCAGCGCAATTGAAATAATTAATTATTTCCATCTTCCAATTGGTCCATCCGCCATTGGCACGGATAACTTCATAGAGTTTACACGTATAATTCGGTGCTTGCTCATTTAGACAACCTTGTTTATGCGCATGCTTCCGCTGTACAAAATTGGTGGTATGACCAACATAGACGTCCGTAATCGCAGGATTTTTACAAGTGATTTTGTAAATAATCGTATTGGAATAATCAATTTCGGTCTTGGGCATATATATTTATTACACATATTTTATTTAAATTTTAAAAATATCTTATTACAACAAAATAAAACGCCTAAAACCTTCATACATATATAGAATAAATGGAAAAAATTAGCATCACAACATTTTTTATAAAAAAACAGAAATGAGAGCATTATGCTCACAAGTGGTTTTTTCGGGTTTTCACAGACCGGATTGGCGTTCCTGGATTTTGGACATTTCTAGAAATGTCCAAAATTGGGTTCTGAGCTTCAAACCTGGAAAAGTTGTTTTTTACACCTTTTCACATTTAAAACGCCGATTGTTTTATAAATATTACTTAAAATTATAAAACAATTGATATAAATAATGATAGTAAATTTTAAATTTTTTCACGAAAAAACGGACGCTGATTATATAGAATATAATAAACTATGGGCTGAAAATAAAAAACGATTTATATTTTTACAACCTCATTTACCATTATCCCAACAAATGAGTATCATTAAAGATGATATGGATAATAATAAAGATATATTAGCAATTCGTTTTCCAAGTAATAATGATATTCAGTATAATAAAATTATTAATAATATGCTATTTGGAAAAGGTATTATGTATGAGAATAATAAAATATGGTATCCAACAGAGGTATGGATATATAGTCCAATACATTAAATCGGCGTTTTAAATGTGAAAAGGTGTAAGAAGTTACATTTTATCAATAAAGACCGCCTTGGCGATTTTCTTCATGATTTTATTGGGTTACACTGCGATAGTGTCCTTTTTACAGATTTCCATCATCTGTTTTTGGAGTTCCATGTTGCTTTTCACTAGGTCCGTGACTAGATTCGTTAATATTTTTATTTCATTATCGGTTTGGCATTTTACATGGGGTTCTTCCTCTTTGCATTTTTTGGAATGCTTCCATAACCCGACACGTGATTTATAGATTTTATCGCATTTATCACATATAAACGTTATGTCTAAACTCGGTGATACGAAATCGTTAACATTTGTTAACTTTATGTGCTTTGATGTTATAACGTGACGCTCCCAATAACTCTTTTTACCGCATTTAAAGTGACAATGTTCGCAATGAAATTTGTTGGTGTTTTTGGTATCTAAATTTGTTAATTTATTATGTTTTACTGATGTTAAATGTTTGGAGTAATTGCTTTTTTTTGAGCATAAGAAATTACATGGTTCGCAACTAAAATTGAGGCATTTTTCATGTTTCTCATCATTTTGAGATAATTTCTGATGTTTGTTTGTTTTTTGATGTTTTTCAAATGAGGTTGAATCATTACATGTTATATGACATGTCTCGCAATTAAATACGGGTTTTGGTGCTATGATAATATTTTTTTTTATAAAAACTTTAGGCTTAGGAAAGGGTTCGATACTATTTAATGTAGCGTTTAATGATATAAAATATTCTTGTTCTTTTTTCCGCGCAGCATAATGGTCAGCACAATCAAAAAAATTAATAATCTCCATTTTCCAATTGGTCCATCCGCCGTTGTTACGAATAACTTCGTATACTTTACACTTATAATTCGTTGCTTTCTCATTTATACAGCTTTGTTTATGCGTATGCTTCCGCTGCACAAAATTTGTGGTATGACCAACATAGACGTCCGTAATCGCAGGATTTTTACAAGTGATTTTGTAAATGATAGTATTCGAATAATCAATTTCGGTCTTGGGCATGTATATATCTATTATAGATATTTTATTTAAATATTATAATTGTTTATAAAACATAAAAAATGCCTAAATAATTCCATAAATATATAGAATATATAGAATATATAGAATAAATGGAAAAAATATGCTCACAACATTTTTCATCAATTTTTGGAAATGAGAGCATTACGCTCACAAGTGGTTTTCCCAGACCGGATTGGCGTTCCTGGATTTTGGACATTTCTAGAAATGTCCAAAATCGAGTTCTGAACTTCAAACACAGAAAAGTTGTTTTTCAAGGTTTCTATAAATAAAGATATTTTAGTCATAGATAATTTACTCATGTTATAGTAGTGATGCCAGCCTCAACCGAGAAGGTATATTATAAGATGAGAGAACCGAAAGAAATATTTAAACCCCTATTATTAGTAAAAGACCCCAAGTCGGGATTTATGAAACAACAATTACCAAAAAAAGAAGGCGGACGCCGGACCAAACGTAAGACCAAACGTCGCACCAAACGTAAGACCAAACATCGAAACCGAGCTTAAATCCGAGGTCATGCCGACATTTTTGCGCCTACATCTCGGTTGGGATTTGGCTCCACCTTTCTCAAAGGTGGGGTTTTGCTGTACTTTTCCCAAAAGTACCTAGCATTTCCACCTACTCCCGCACTCAATACACGTCACAAAGGTCGTCATCGGCTCATCGGCCGAGCGCGTTTGGAGCTGGTAGTAGCTACATTTCTTGGATTTACATTTGCGGCAGGTGAAATTGTCGGTGGACGCTTCTAATTTAGGCGCGTATTTATTCTCATCGCGCACTTTCTTTTCTTCAATCATTTTTTGCCACCGAGCTGGCGCCATATCCTGATGGGTCATGGCGCCTACGTCATGCGGTTTGACGGCCTTTGTAAATAAACGGTCGCGAAATTCCTCCGATTCCTTGAGATTGACATAAATGGAGCGGAGGCGGTCAATATACAGTTGCACGAAAAAGGGGTTGTCCCACTTCTTCACAATATTGCGTTCGCCGGCATCTTTCAAACAGTAGTTATAAATACTCTTTTCCATATTTTGGATACTGTTTGCGGTTAAAGGAGGACAGAGTTCTTGTAACTTGCCGCACACATTTTCGCGAAATTCAACGGGATTGGAAATCGTACGCATCTTCTGGTGTATTAAAGAGAGACATATTTATATGATTTTTTTCAATTTTATGCAACCTTTGGGAAAGGTTGAGCCAAACCCCAGCCGAGATGTAGAGGCAAAAATGTCGAGCATGACCTTGGGTCCGACCTTTGGGAAAGGTTTTATATAAATAATAAGGGTATAAAGACTAATTTATTTTTCCAAACAAACGTTCATATTCTTTTAGTTTATTTTCTAAATTTATTATTTTTTCTGTATTACGATAATATGAGTTAGTTGTTCTTTCATTTCCTATAAATACTCCTACACATACTCCAACAAAATAAGGAAATAACATATAAAATATATTTATATATTATTTAACAAGTAAATAATTTAATATTTATTCAGCATTTGAATTGTTAAGAAATCTAAATACACGTTGTATTTTTTATAAATTAATTTATTTGAATATAATATAATGGCAAATCCAGGAAAAAGAGAGTTACAGAGAATTAGAAATTGTATGATAGATTATGAATATGATGAGACTTCTTTAGAGCAGGGTGAATTTGATGGTGATTATAAATTTAAATTAACCAACCGTCCAGATTTTGGCAAAGATGACATTATTAAAGTAACTATTGAATTTTCTACGGGTTTTGACGATGAACATACATATAAAAAAAATGCTGATGGCAATGTTATAGATAATGATAAAAATAGGAAGAAAGCACATCAATTCATAGAAAATTTGATAACTCATAACTTAACCAAAAAAGGAGGACAAAAAAAGAAACAAAGAAAAACGAGAAAAAATAAAAAAATGTAAAAGTACTTTATATGGATAAAGTAAAAGGTATTCTCATCAAAATCAGTGATAGTATACAAACCGAGCAAATCATATTAAACGGTTTATATGAAAAACTTGTTTCACATCATTTTAACTACATCGACCACCCTTTATTGGCATCTAAAAATTTAGAATATATAACAGAGTATTTAAAAGACTTTAGTAAGGATAAAACTGAAACGTTTTGTTTCTCAAAGAAAAGTGGAAAAAAGGGTATGAGTACCCGCTATTTAATTGAAAATCTAGACCCACGGTCGAAGAATTCTCTCCTTGCGATTCTTGACAAAGACACAGATGATGTATTGGGTGTGTTAGTGTTTAATTATGTTCAACGGTCATCTATCGATTATGCCTATGATAATTCGCTTTACATTAGTGCATTTTGTACAAATCAACAAATGCAAAGACCTGGTATTGGGAAACTATTGCTTACCAGTATAATTAAAGCCACAACGGAGTTAGGAGTGATTGATAATATTTTTTTAGAAGCAGCTACAAAAGATAGCGAAGGGTTTTATGAAAAGTTTAAGTTTAAACCAACCGGAAAAATAGAAGATAAAATGAAAGAATATCAATATCAAATTAAACCTTATGCTACGGCTTCACATGCGCCTTATGCTACGGCTGCTACTGCTCATACTAAGCCTGCTACGGCTGCGCCTTATGCTACGGCTGCGCCTTATGCTTCTCCTTATGGAGGGAAAAGAACCATTAGAAGAAAAAAGAGTAAGAAAATGAAAAAAAGACACAGTAGAAAAAAAAGAAAATTATATTAATATACCGCAACCATTTACATAGGAAAATTTTGCGGTACTATCTTGGGTAAGATTTGGCTCAACCTTTCTCAAAGGTTGTTTGGCTCAACCTTTCTCAAAGGTTGTTTGGCTCAACCTTTCTCAAAGGTTGTTTTGTGGTACTTTTTCAAAAGTACGTCTAGTCATCATCCGAAAAACTATACACTTCTTCTTCTAATTCCGACGTATCTTCTTCATCCACCTCTTCTTCCTCTTCTTTGACCGGCTTCTTGGCCTTCTTTTTAGGTGCGTCCGCTTTCTTTTTTGTGTCGACTTTAATCTTGGTCTCGACCTTAGTATTGGTCTCGACCTTAGTCTTGGTTTCCCCCTTAGTCTTGGTCTCGACCTTATCAAGGTCTTTCTTTTTCACTTCTTTCTTTATAACCTTTTTTGCCTTTGTCTTTTTCGCAGGTACCTCTTCTTCCGAGACTTCACCCGATTTATCTGAAACCACGAAATCATCTTTCAGGTAACCATCGGCAGTCAAAAGTGCAGGGTCTACATTCGCCAATTCATCTTCGCTGTATTCATCCTCGTCGCCAATATCTTCAAACCCGCCAAATAATTTCTCATAAATGTTCAACCACGTTTCTTTGGTTAAATCGAGGAAGGAGCCTTTTGCTGCTTTGCCCGCCATACCCGCTGCGCTTGCCATGCCCGCTGCGCTTGCTATGCCCGCCATGCCCGCTGCGCTTGTGCTTCCTATGCCCGCTGCGCTTGCACTTTGCCTTACAATCGCACAGGTCCCAAAAAACAAATCGTTGTCGACCGGCGGCGGGAAATCATACTTATTCTCAAAATTCGCCTTGCCACTCTTTTTGGCCCATAAGGAAACGATATAATGTTCATCTAGGTTTACGGACCAGGTATGGCGGCATAAAAAATCATCACTTACGCGAAACCCGCATTTCTTATAAAGCGAGTCGGGCGAGACTTCTTTGGTTTTCAGTGTTTTAATTGTGCCGTTGGTTTCAATTAAAACAATAGATACGGCTTGGCCGGGCGCAGGCGCAGCAGTATCAGCAGGTGCAAGCGCAGCAGTATCAGCAAGCGCAGCAGTATCAGCATTTACAATCATAGCCATTCTTTTCTTTTAATATTTAAAATAGGTTTAAATAGTTTCTGTTTATTTATAAGAGCAATGCGCATCTATATTTTATCAAATGTAAATGTAAAAAAGAATATACTAGCCAAATTGGAACCTTATCTCTCACATATAAAGCAGCTTACCTCTATTTGGTCGGTCGATGGGTTACTCCAGGTCGAAAACGAAAAGATTTACTTGATGAAAATTAAAGATGTCTTGGCGAAAAAAACCTTATTAGGCGCTTTTCCAGTAACCATCGATGAAAGCGAGTTTATCCGGGAGGAAGAATGCTATCAAATCGCACCAGGCGCCTATAAAGAAGTGATGACATTAAAAACATATCGCATGCCGGATAGTGCCTTGGAATGGATTTTGGAATATAAAGACGACGAATTACACGATAATTATTTTAGCTTGCCGGCCGGGGCCGATATTCAGTCGCCGAAAAATAAGGCGGATATACTCCAATTTATAAGTTTATAATGTAATAAGTTTATAGTCTCTCAAACTTTTGTCTTTGTATATATAATGTTTCTCGCTCTCGTAAAATGGGTTCTTATCTCGTTAACCTTGATATTCTTAATCCATCACCTGTACATGTTTTTAATGAATACATTGACCGTACCGAAAATCAAAGATTTGGTGCATAAACCGAATCAGCAGTATAAGGATATATTGGACACACTTGGGGGGACACCCCCCACAGCCCCCCCTACCGAGTTCAGGCGGGATGGAAGCGGTGACAGTTTCCCCTCGAGGGGTGGTACTCCAGGAGCCGGCTTCCCCTCAATGGGGGGTGTGGGGGGTGCCAACCCCCCAGATATAGGCGCCGAACTGTCTTCCTTCTTAAACGATTTAAAGAAAACGCCTTCAAACAAAAAAAATGTAAATGATTTTGAGTCGCTTTCCAATGAGAGTGGTTATTCGCTGTATTAGGGCATACGCTTCAAGTTCAACGTCGCGCCGCATTTATTTCACGCTGTATCCGCATTGACTCCGCGTCAAAACATATCACTTGTTCTAAATAATACGTTCGGTTCCGGCTTTCATACTCATAGTAATACGTTTCCAAGATTTTCCAAGAGATTCCCGCAAAGAGGATAAAGACCATAAACGAGACGAAACTGAACATTTTCTTTTTATTCTGGTGGGTTATCTACGGTTATTGGGTGAAAATAAAATCAATTTTTTAATCTTTGGTTAAAAAGTTTAAAAAATAATAAAATATAGTTTATATAATGTCATCTATCTATACAAATGTGCTTTCTGTCGAAGAATTAGATTATTTGAATAATCTACCCGAAGTTCTTGCCGCCAAGTCTTCATTGGATTCAAGGCCATCTGGGATGGTCTATTTCTCAGTAACTATAACCAATGTAATTCGAGATAGTTTAAACGCGCGTTTTGGCTTACATCTTTCAGTAGATTCGCAAATTCCTATGCGATGGATTAAGGGGGATACTGCCCCACATGTAGATGTAGGCGCATCAAATTTTAAGAATACATATTTACTCTACCTGAATGACTCGCCTGGTAATGTTGTTATAGATTCACAATCGTATCCTATTGAAGCCAATACTGGTTTTGTATTCAATGAAGGCCTTTCGCATGAAACACAATATACAGAAAATGTGCCTCGTTTATTACTTGGGCCTATGAATGAATTGATTGAACCTGTCGGTTCTGCTTTAACCTATTATCGTACAGAAGCAGACGCTCTTAATTATACAAATCAATTAGGATATGGGTCATCTTTTGTAGTTGGCGACGGTGGTCCTTTTGATGGATATACAAGTTGGAGACTTGCTGCCAATAGTAATGGTACATCTCCACAAAATATAGTATATGTAAATGGAGATATATTGAATAATGATGGCTCTTATCAATTATATCCCTCAGCACCCTGCTTCTTAGAAGGAACGACCATCCTCTGTCAGGTCGATGGTGTTGAAAAATATGTTCCCATTGAACAACTTAAGAAGGGGGCACTTGTAAAAACCAGTTTGGATGGATATAAACCAGTTGTCTTACTCGGAAAAGGAACGATTCAAAACCCGGATAATGACGAACGAACCGAAAATCGTCTCTACAAATGTTCGACGTCCAAGTATCCTGAACTCAAAGAGGATTTATATATTACCGGTTGCCATTCTATTCTAGTATTTCCTATCACCGAAAAACAGAAGGAAGATACGATTAAACATCTTGGTAATTTATTTGTCACAGATAAAAAATATAGACTGATGGCGTGTGTGGATGAACGGGCTGAACCCTGGAATTCGAAAGGAGAATATACAATTTGGCATTTGGCTCTTGAAAATCCCGATGAGAAAATGAATTATGGCGTGTATGCGAATGGCGGGTTATTAGTCGAAACATGTAGTATTAATTTTTTAAAAAACAAGTCAAATATGGAATGCCTAGAATGAATTGAAATGTTATATATAGGATATAAAGCTAACACGCTATAGTATACAAAGATGCTGTTAAAACAAGAAGAAAAGATGTATTTATTAAATCGGTTACCTGCTCTGGAACTTTCCTATGAACCCAAATTACATAAGAAAGTTTATGCCTCCGCCTATTATATTATTCCGAAAGGCCCCAAAGCTTTAATTTGGTACACCTACTGGAACGATAGAAATGTCTGTTTGCTAATAAAGTTAAATGAGCGAGGCAATTATAGTGATGTTCAGCTCTTTCAGACCGTCTTTTCAAACGCATTGGCTTTAGGGACAATTATTTATGGGACGTATTTCCTCCATTACAATCGGCACCATTTTACGTGTGAACAATTGTATTATTACAAAGGATTGTCGGTCGCGCAAAAACCTTATTTACAGCTGCTTTTAGACATGTTTACGAATGAGGTGGAGCAAGTGCGGTATACGGCGGACAGTTTGGTGGTGGGCCTGCCGGTCATGACTGAGACGTATGAAGAAGCTTTAGAGCAAATGGAGCAGTTGCCTTATAAGGCGTATGGGGTTGCGGCGTTAGCGACTAGTGCGTATGGTGCTGTATCTGCGCCTGCTACTGCTGCGCGTGCGCTTGTGCCTGCTACTGCTCCGCTTGCTCTTGTACCCGCTGTATCTGTGCCTGCTGCGCGTGCGCTTGTGCCTGTCAAAACTGCTCCTACTCCTACTGCGCTTGCTCTTGTGCCCGCTCCGCTTGCGCTTGCTCTTGTGCCCGCTCCGCTTGCTTTAAATCTCGGAAACAAAGCCATCTTTAAGGTTAAGGCGGATTTAGCGGCCGATAATTATCAACTTTATACGGCCGAAGACCTTTTTTACGAAACCGCCATGGTCCCAACCTATAAATGTAGCGTCATGCTTAATACGTTATTTCGAAAGATTAAGGAAAATGCCAATTTAGATTTATTAGAAGAAAGTGACGATGAAGAGGAATTTGAAAATACCAAAATCGACAAGTTCGTAGATTTAGAGAAAATAGTATTAATGGAATGCGTTTATTCAAAACGGTTCAAAAAATGGCAGCCAGTAAAAACAGTTTTAAATCATTTGAAAGTTATTTCATTAAAAGACCTTCAACACTTTTTAAAATGGAAAAAATAAAAATATTAAAAGAATATATACAAATATGGGAGGAGGATTTGACCAAGCAGCAAGAGCTATTAACGCAATGAAAGGTGGCAGACGTCGCCGAAGCAGACAACGCCGGAGCAGACAGCGCGGAGGGGCTGTGAGTGGCGATTTGGGAAAATTATTAGCAAATTTTAGTGGAAACACTGCTGCCGCTCCTGCCGCTGCCCCTGCCGCTGCTGCTGCTGCTGCCCCTGCTGTTGCCCCTGCCGCTGCTGCCCCTGCTGTTGCCCCTGCTGCTGCCCCTGCTGCTGCCCCTGCCGTTAAACAAACTGGTGGTCGTCGCCGTCGCCGCACGAACAAACGCTCGCATAAACGCTCGCATAAAAAGCGCCGCACACACCGGAGAATACGAGGTGGGTCTGGCATAACTGTTAAACATTCGCCAGGAGCTTATTAAGCACCCATAGATATTAAGCACCCATAGACATTAAGCACCCATAGACATTAAGGCATATTTTTTATATTTTTCTATATTAAATGAGCGGACAATTGCGTAAAGTTACTCACCGTAAGCGCAGACATAATAAGCGTGCGTATAGCGCGGGCGGTAAAAAGCGTACTTTTAAGAAGCGTACTTTTAAGAATAAAAAAATGTCTGGTGGCTTAATAGTGTTTTAGATTTATATATATATATAATATATATAAATATGTTAGCTATACACGGTGGAAAACGTTCAAAAAATAAAAGAGGCGGCGGCAGTTTAGCCGCTTTATCGCCGGGTATTTTTGGCGGGGTCGGCAATCTAGCCACTCCAGGCGTGGATCCGAATTACGCTGAAAATCCTCAGACTATCCCGGGAAGTAAAATGATTGGTGGCGCCTATGGTTATGCCAGTGGCAGTAATGCCGCGACCTTCGGCGGAAGTTATCCTGAAATAGGAACGGTGTGTACGAACGGGAATGCGGACCCGAGCCGCGGAGGCAATAATTTCATGAGCGGAGGCTCAAGGCGCAGGCGCTCAAGACGCAGCAGCAAGAAAGGCGGCAAGCGTAGCAGAACCAAGCGAAGCAGCAAAAAGCGCAAGGGCGGCAGTACAAAGCGAAAGGGTGGCAGCAGAAAATGGCGACAAATAGGTTGTAATAAACGTATGAGGGGGGGATTAATATTAATTTAGTCATATTCATCTTCATGGTGGGTTTTAATCGTACCAAATGTATTAATATACCTGGCGGCCGCGGCAACGCCTTTCCCCAATAAATTTCCGTGAGTGGGCAGGTCTGATGGTGTGCTTTTCTTACTTGCGCTTTTGCTTGCGCTTTTACCTGCTACGCTTTTACCTGCTACGCTTTTACCTGCTACGCTTGTGCCTGCTACGCTTGTACCCGCTACGCTTGCGCTTGCCTGCTCCGTCCATTTATCCAATACATACAAATGACTCTTTGTATGCATTACCGTATATTTATTACTGAGGTAGTATTTCCGTCTTTTCTGCCACTGGCTCAGGAAGACCTCGTGCGAATCCACGATATCAATCACCAAGGGCCGCTCGTGTTTCACCCGCAAAATCCGCCCCACCGCCTGTACAATATCCGTTTTCGGTGTCGCCAAGACCAAGGTCGTCAATGTTTTGATATCCAGCGCTTCCGAAGCCATCGCATACGTCGCAATAATAATCTGGCACGTCTCGCTCTTCTTCAAGTCCGGTTCTTTCATCCCGCCCACGTAATAACCCACCGTGGCCATTTGCCGATGTTTTATCGCATCATGTAAATACTCGAGCAAACATTTATTATGCGCCAAGACCATAATCTGCTGTCCGGCCATCATGGCCAGTTCCTTCGCTAAGACCGTCAATATGAATTCGCTGCGGGCATTAAACGCGCATAATTTTGAAATCATTGTGCTATAGGCCGGCGACCCGCGATAATCGTAACACATTTCGTTAAATTCCGCGTCCGCCGACACGAATTGGATTGCTTTCACCAAAACCGTATCGGTCGTTTCGCGTTCTTCGCTGTACACAATCTCGCCCAAAAACATTTTGAAGACTTTCGTCAAGCCGTCTTTCCGCTGCATGGTCGCGCTGAGCCCTAAAGTGTACTGCGTAATGATTTTTTGTAAAGACCGGCAGAAGACTTCGGAGGAGATATGATGGCATTCGTCCACAATCGTTAAGCCGAAGGAGTGGAAGAGCGTGTCGGGGTATTCTTTCATCGACAAAGACTGTAGCATGCCAATCACAATATCTTTGCCCTCGATATCAATGATTTGGCCCTGAATACGGCCGACCTTGGCGCCCGGCAGAAATTGCTCGATGCGTTCAATCCACTGGTTCAGAAGGAAGCCTTTATGCACAATGACCAAGGTTTTCTTTCGCAATTCGGCGATGATTTTCAAGGCAATGACCGTTTTGCCGCGGCCGCAGGGAATCTCCAAGAGGCCGCCGCCGTCCTTAAACGCGCTCTTCTTATAAATCTCGACAATATTTTTCTGGTAGTCGCGCAAATCTCCGGCAAAGGTTAAAGCAATAGCTTCCCCTGGCGCTAGACGATTTTCTTCGGCTTCGCCATAATTTTTTAATCCATAAAAGCGGGGCAAATAATACTTCAATGCCGATTCTTTGAATACGGGATAGGGCGGCGGCTGGATGGGCGCTTTGGGAATAAAAGGCCGCACGTTTAGCTCGTCTTTCAACACGCGCTGCTCTTTGCCGTCCAAACATTCTTTATAAATGGTGTAGCCCTTGGGACCGAGGTAGGTGCTTACGTTAGTGGCCATGCTTACGTTAGTGGCCATGCTTATATTTGCCCCTACTACGTTTGCCCCTACTACGTTTGCCCCTACTACGTTTGCCCCTACTACGTTTGCCCCTACTACGTTTGCTTTAGTGGCCATCTTTTCTTTGTACTAACCTACATAATCTCTCTTTATTTTCAATTTTATTACATTAAATAATATAGAGAGTATATAAAAAATGGGGTTGAAAAAGGTTAATTCCTATGATATATATGATACAATTATTGCGCGTACCATGCTCGACCCCACCACCATTTTTGACCTCATCGAAAAAAAAACCCAGATTATCGATTTTAAAAATATCCGCATGAAAGCGCAGGCGCAGAATGGGCAGACCCTGGATACCATCTATGACCGATTTAAAATTATCACAGGCTTCTCCGATAAACAAATCGAGGATTTAAAAGAACTCGAAATCCAAACTGAAATCGAAAATTCCTATCTCATTCTCTCTGTGAGTAATTACATCGAGAAGAATGATATTCTTGTAAGTGATATGTATTTTAACGCAGACCAATTAGGGCGGATATTGAAAGCCTTAGGCTTTAAAAAACATAATAAAATTTACAGCAGCGCCATGGGAAAATCGAAAGCCGATGGCTCCATGTATGCCTATTTACTCGAGCAATACCAGATTATTTTTCATTTCGGGGACAACGAACATTCAGATATTAAAATGGCGGTCGAAAACCATATCCACGGAGCCCTCATTGAGGTCAGTAAAATGAATGAGACTGAACAGTTTTTTTACGCCAAGGGCAATGAAAAATTCGCCTTCCAATTACGAAAATTTAGACATAAAAATCCCTATAAATTAAATACTTATGATTATCACTTATACAATGACCAGGTCGCATTGAACATCCCCGTCCTCATTCTCTTGTCCAAGCATTTAAATGACATCTTGATTCAGGAAAATCGCGATACCGTCTTATTTTTAACGAGAGATGGTTGTTTAATTGAGCATATTTTTGGAACCCTATACCCTGCGCATAAAATCGTCACCTTTCAGAGTTCACGTTTGATGAATTTGACCTACCATGATAATGAGGAATATAAAGCCTATGTGAAAAAAACCTATAACCACCAAACCTGTCTGATATTTGATTTACACGGCAGTTTCAACACGGGTCGCGCAATGTATATGGAACTTTTTGGCCATTTGCCGCGGGTCCATTTATTCATCTATGACAATTATAATAAAGAAACTTTTCCGGGCTTATCCTTTAATATAGATAAACGCACGCAGAAAAATATAGATGACACTATCGAACTCTTCAATGCGGACACAATTGGCACCTTGGTCGACATGAAACACGGCAAATTTATCCGCAATAAATTAGAATATAATTTCAATGATGTCAAAATCTATCGAAATACGGTATTACAATTTTGCGCGTATATGAAAGAACAGCGGATGGAGGCTCGGAAATGCCCGCCGGTGCAGCTGTTGGTGGAATTTTATACGCAAAACAAACAAAAACCACATCTTATCGGGTTTCTTGAAACGCATGCGCCGGATAAAGTCGATTATAATGTATATGTGGTGCCTTTTTTTCTCTTGGCCCTTTTTGCTGTTTTTATCTTTCGTCTAACGAAACAGAAGAAAAAATATATGAAAGTAATGAAAACGTTATGGAAAAAATATATATATAAGTGAAATAAATATATGTGAAATAAACATATATGAAATAAACATATATGAAATAAACATATATGAAATAAATAAATATATCTATGTTATAGAAGATGCAAAGCTTTAAGAAATCATTTGACCAGCTGGTTTCGGCCAATCCTTCCCAATTAATTTTAGGGGTAATTTTTGTTTTTTATATCTTATTCAATATCCAAACCCCGGCTATTTTAGCCGGCCCGATTGATAATCTCTTCGGCAAAGTTTTGGTCCTCGCGGTCGCCGCTGTTGTTTTTATGAAAACCAATCCGGTTGTCGGCGTTTTAGGCTTTGTGGTGGCCTATCAGCTCATTAAAACGGCCAGTGTCACGACCGGGACCTATGCCATGCGGCATTATTTGCCGTCCGAAGAAAGTAAAATACGAGAGATGCAGTCGTATAATACCGAGAATGTTCAGCCGGTACCGCTGCCGGCAGCACAGCAACATCAAGCGGCCCTAAAAGTGCAGATGAATGACCAGTTGAATGACCAGATGCAAGCGATAACAAATATTGATGGGTCTTTAGAAACCGAGATGGTGGCAAGAATGGCGCCGCTGGTTATCCATAGTGGCGATTCGGATTTAAAGTATAGCCCGATTTTGGATGGACAGCATTCAGCGGCGCCGGTAGGCGAGAATTAGCGCAGCAAACATTAGCATTAGTATTAGCATTAGCATTAGTATTAGTATTAGCATTAGCATTAGTATTAGCAACTATGTTAGCAAACATAATAAATATAATATATTATAATTATTATGAAAGAAAGGAAAAAGGTCAAAAATATAAAAAGAAAGGATAAAAAAGGGATAAAAAGGAAAAGGAAAAGAAAGTCATGGTTTGTAAAACGTCTATTGATATTCACTTCCTTTATTTTTCTTACCAATGTGCTTAGCGCAGGTATTTGTCAACATTATCTCTATTCCTTTTTATTTGCTTTATTGACACTGACCTCCATCGTTTATCATATGACGAGGAATATCTATACAAATATATTGGATAAAATCGGTATATTTTTAGTTGTCTTCTATGGTACCTATAATTTACATAAGAAAACACATGCTTATAAGTTTGTTTTTGTCACACTCGTCGTCTTCTTATTTTTAGTAACAAATATGTTATATATTTATGGATACTTTACCCAACAATTTTGTTTCCATCGGAAATTATGTATTGGAAATAAATATCATAGTTTAGTTCATTGTATTTCTTCGCTGGCTCATCATTTAATCATTTTCATGTAAAATTGAATAATAATAGTATAAATAGTATAAGTATAAATATTATAAATATAAAAGTATGGAGTATAAAAGCATGGAATATTCAAGCATTTCCAAGACCTTAACCAGGCAATTATCCAAGGAGGAAAAAAAGAACCATGGCATCTATTTCACCCCGCCGTCCTGCGTGAAACATAACATCGACCTCTTACAGCCGTATTTACCGCAGCTAAAAAAGGTCCTTGAACCGTCCTGTGGCTCGGGCGAATATATCACGGCCCTTCGCCAAGCCGCTCCGCATGTACGAATCACCGGCATTGAATACAACGCAACCATCTACCCATCGATAGTGCCGCTTCAGAATGCGCATGTAACCTTATTGAACGAGGATTTCTTGCTTTATCCGGCGACAAAGTACGACCTTATTATTGGCAATCCACCCTACTATGTGATGAAGAAAGAGGCGGTGCCGAAAGAATACCACCGGTATTTTGAAGGGCGCCCCAATATATTCATCCTCTTTCTCCTCAAAGCCTTAAAGCTGCTCGAGCCGAACGGGCTCTTGAGTTTTGTCTTGCCGAAGAACTTTCTGAATTGTTTGTATTACGATAAAACTCGCGCGTATATTTCCGACCATTTTCAGATTCTTCATATTGTTGATTGCGCGGCGGCCAAGTACTTGGAAACACAGCAAGATACGATTATATTAATCTTACAACAAAGGGCTAAGGTTAATAATAAGGCCTTTATATTGAAGCCCTTTCACACAGCGTATACGATTTTCATAAGCGAAGCAAGTATAAGCGAAGCAAGTATAAGCGAAGCAAGTATAAGCGAAGCAAGTATAAGCGAAGCAAGTATAAGCGAAGCAAGTATAGGCCAGGCAAGTATAAGCGCAGCAAGCACCAGCCAAGCAAGCATCAGAGACTTGTACCAAAACGCCCGCTCCTTATGGGACCTCGGGTTTAAGGTCAGCGTCGGCACGGTCGTTTGGAACCAATGTAAAGACCTCCTCACAGACGACGCGAGCCAAACCCGCTTAATCTATAGCTCCGATATTGTGGAAAATACGCTCAGTCCTAAAAAGTACAGCAACGCCGAGAAAAAGAACTTTATAACCAAAGCGGGTTTAACGCGGCCGATGATTGTGGTTAACCGCGGGTACGGCGTCGGCGACTATAAATTTAATTATTGTTTAATCGACCAACAGACACCCTTCCTAATCGAAAATCATTTAATTTGTATTGAGGCCCGCGAGGATACGTTACTTCGCGCAGACCTTATCGGTAAATATAAGAAAATCATCCAATCGTTGACCGATAAAAAAACGACAGAATTTATTGGGCTTTATTTCGGGAATAATGCCATCAATACGACCGAGTTGAATCATCTGTTGCCCATTTATGCTTAAGATATTTGAAACGCCGGGAACGCAATCCCATTCCCATTCTTCCACCGCAACAAGATACTCATTTTTTTCCCACTTTTCGTACTACATTCATAGCGAAACTTTTTCGGGTTTTTTGTCACGCTTTCAATCGTATAGTCCTCTACACAATGATGCTGGAGATGAAAGGCGTTCGTCTTGTACAGCATATACCGTTTCTCTTTTTGGCTCTCGCGTAAATAGGCGGACAGCAACTCCTGCTGGAGGTCCGTTTTTTCAATAAAGGTGCTAATACTCTCATTCGACAGCTGTTTAGCCAGTTCGTAAAAATTTACCGCGGTTGGTTGGCCCGTGTATTTACTGCTCCCCGCACATCCTTGATAATATAAATCTTGATAGGCTTTCATACATTCGGGTCTAGTCGCATGTATTTGTTTCAGGTAGTCCGCTAAGCTGGGTAGCGGCAATCCCGCCTCGGCCGCCAGGCGGGGCAAATAAGTCGCATAATAATATTCTTCATACGACGCCGAGAGATACTGGCTCGGTTTCATGGGCGACACAAATTGTGGCGCGTCGCTGATAGTCGCTGCGTTAAATTTTAATTCAATCATCAGCGTTTCTTGGGTGCCATCCGGCTTCGTGAAGACAAAATGAAAATCATGCGTTTTTCCCCGCCCCGCTTTATGGATACATTTGACCGTTATGTAAGGCTGTTCATAAACCCGGGCAATATACGTAAAGACAGCCTCTTTCATCAGGCGCCATGAGCCAAAACAGTAATAAAGCTTGGGGACCTTTTGATTAATAATAGCTCCAATAATATTCTCTCGGGTTTTATTGTTTTTATCGTTTAAGGCTTTGCCGGCCAAGGTAAAGGCCTCGATGCTATGAACCAGCAAATTTTCCTTATTGTAGAGAAACGCAGGCGCATTGAAGAGGCGTTTGATGAGCTGGGGTGGTATGCGTCTTTTAGGTGCTGCTAACGCTTGCATTTGTGGTGCTGCTAACGCTTGCTGTGCTGCTAACGCTTGCTGTGCTGCTGCTAACGCTTGCATTTGTTGTGCTGCTGCTAACGCTTGTGCTGCTAACGCTTGTTGTGCTGCTGCCATTTTTTATATATATTCAAAAACTATATATATAAATCAATTTTTTCATAAAACTTATACTTGTAAACTTATACTTGTAAACTCATGCCGGTATAAAGTGCATCGGCTTACCTTTCACCCCCGCGTACGCATGAATATGTAAATCGCCTAATTTTGGTACACCGGTATACCCGGCCTCGTTATGCGCGATGTATTCAGCGCTCAAAAGAATCTTCATCAAGTTATTCGCCGCATCCTGCACATTGACAATACGCCCTGGCTTCGAGCTAACTTCTTCCTTTGTACCAAAATAGCCCGTATAATACACCTTTGATAAGAAGTCGAAGAGCGGATGAGACAACAGGTTGGGGTTTGGCGCTGTGTGATTTAGGATAATGCGCGTCAGCGGCAATAAATCGTGGCTGATATTTTTCCGCTGCGAGCTAATGTAAAACATGGATTCGGGCTGGGGCGGCAGGGGTTTTAGCCACCCAAACCCGACATTACTGCCGCATGGGCCCGACTCTGGCGTATCGCAATCCGTCGCATTCTTACATAATTCTTCATCATAAATATCTCTTGAATTGACGCCGCTTTCGATATCATTGAAATAGCTCCGCCCGTAATCGATGATTTTCAGCATATATCTAGATTTAAACGTGACAATTTTACGTTCCGAGATATGGTAGTGATACTGGATATATTTTCCCGCCACTGGTTCATAGAGATACAAGTTTTCGAGATGTAAATCATAATGCGTGAAGGTATCTTTCACGTTCGCCAAGGGCAGATAAAGCTGGAATAAAGCGCTCAGCATGTCATACGCGATAAAGGTCGGGTCAAACGATAATTCTTGAAAGGACCTGATGCCTTTGAGATGTTGAATCAAAATGGCCAAATATTTCGAATCCCGGCACGCATCATCATAATTAATCGCAGTTTTCTGATTTAACGCATATTTTAATGTGCGGGCATCATCCACCTGCGCACTGCTCTCCATTTGTTGCCAATAACTGTCATTCCGGTACCGATAATACCCGTAGGTTTCTAAGAAACAGGGGTATTGCTTATTGAGCTTGTTTATATATTGCCCGACGATAAACTCGTAGAGCAAATTATCGGCCTCTGGGGTTTTTGCCGATTTCAAAATCGCATAAGAGGAATAGTTGCCATGTTTATATTCAATCTGGTGGATGAAACCATTTTCGGAGCTTTTGCCGATTTTCTTGATAGGCGCTATCACATAATCAAATGGCGTAAAGTTATGAAAATGCTTTTTAATCGTTGCGACTTCAGTGCCGAGCGCCAAACAGGCCCCCGCGTCAAAGCATTTTGCGGTTAAATGTTGCGCCCGGCGGGTATGCTTGGTGCGCCGCATAAAAGATGCGATGGTGCTGGAGGCTTTGGATTTTCTTGAAGCGTCAGCTAAGGCCAAGGCTTCGGCTTCGGCTCTAGCGTGAGCTTCGGCCCTAGCCTGAGCTTCGTCCCTAGCGGTAGCCCTAGCTAAAGCCTCCGCATCGGCCAAAGATTTAGCCATACGCTTTAACTCAGCCGATAGCCGCACACTAGACGAGCGCCGTGCCGTTATCTTTTGTTTTTTGCTTGATGGTTCGCTCTTGTCATTGCGCAGAAGTTCGCTAGGTCTTTTTCTTTTTAAAGTCTTTTGAGAGCCAGACTTTGCCAAAGGCCCGGGATTTGCACGTGGCCCTCCTAAAGTTAACTCATTTAACATATGTTTCAAGTTGGCTGACATTATTTATATTAGGTCTTTATTTTTTATAATTGTTTATACTTGCTTTATGCTTTATGCTTTATGCTTTATACTTTATGCTTTATGCTTTATGCTTTACTCTTTATACTTTATGCCCTTTCATGCCTCCGACCATTGCTTTGCCTCCGGCCATTGCTTTGCCTCCGGCCATTGCTTTGCCTCCGGCCATACGCGCTGAATTAGCCGCAATTCCATTAATCGCCTTCATAGAGAATTTCCAAATAAGCAACATCACAATCGCCCCAATAATAATCTTCATAAAAGTGAAATTCCAGATTTTCTTCATCATCGCATTATTAAGCAAGCCGCCGCCATCGAGTCGCGCGGCCACTAATATTTCCCCGTCTGAGCCGGTCGGCTGGCAGTCAATATAAATTTCCCCCGCACTCTGGCTAATGGGTCCATTCGGATTATAAAACAGCCCTCCCGGATTCATGCTTTCATCGACCGTCGGCACATTTAAGGGCTTCGGTATCACTTTCTGTAAAGCGGCAAGGGTTTGCGGCGACATGGTAATCGCATCATCCGTATGATAGACCAGATAGTCGACGTCGGGCGAAACCTCTTGGCCGTTATCCTTCTTGTAGCACTTGCCGCCTAATAACGTAGTCAATAATAAGTTGTCGCCCGCATACGAAAAATAAGGCGCCATCGGCACAAATTTATTAAAGGAAAAAGTGACATTATGGTAAATCGTATGCTGGTCGTCCGCAGGGGCCGTAGCGGTGACTTCCTGCATAATCAAATCCAAAAAAATGGAACTGTCCGCCGTTGAGGTTGAGGAGGCTTTAATCGGGACACAGACAAATAATTGCTTGGTGTTGTCGGTACTCATATGCCACATGATTAATTCGGCATCGGTCTTTTGCCCGTTATACGTATGAATGGAAGGCGAGACTATAAAAGTAGTAATGACGTTGTAATTATCGTCGTTGTAAATGACGGGAGGCGTGGCCACTTCATCGACGCCGAGACACAAAAACATGCCTTCATTCCAAATGGATAGGGTGGTCGGGGCATAGTTGAATTGATAAGAACATTTTAATTTACAGATTTTCTCGGTTTGAAGATTTCGGACTATATTTAATGGCGCGGTACATTGTGTTTGACTCCACCCTTGGCCCATTTGCTTTTTTATATACTATACATATTAAATAATCATATAATGAGGCAAGCTTAGCTATGCAAACTTTAGCGCTATATCTCTATAAAAAATATCGTGGTTTTATATAAGATGAAGTTGTCCCGGACAAAAATAGCAAAATTGCTAAAAATGGGAAATCAAAGTCGGAAAAATATAAAGCATAAGCGTAAGCAGAGCAATGATAAGCATAGCAATGATAAGCATAGCAATGATAAGCATAGCAAGAGCATGGACAATAAGAAAGCTTTCACCCTAGCAGAGGATGACCTGGTTTTGCCGAGACGGAAAGCTTTTTCGGCGCATAAACGGCGAGCGGCGAATTTGCGACTGAAAACCTTGAAACGTGGCGGAGCGAAATGGCATCAGAGGGGGGGATTAACAAATGAAGAGTTAGAAGACAAAGTGCGTGAGGAGAAAAGAAGAGAGAGAGAGAGAGAAGAGAGAGAAGAGAGAGAGAAGAGAGAGAAGAGAGAGAGAATAGAAGAACAAATTGATGCCTTTAAAAATCAATTTAAAAATTTAAACATAAATAGGGAAGACATCATTAAAATAATAGAAAAGAAAGATAGTGCTAAGTCCGATTTAAAAGTAAAATACACCTTAACCGATGACAAGGTTGAAGAACTATTTGCGTGGGAAGTACCCATTGACTCAAAAATAATTAGCAATTTGAACGAATTTTCATGGGAAGGAACCACTGAAGAACAATCAAATACTCTAACTCTTGACGAAAATGGAAATACGGTATTTACTAATGAGGATGGTACTACTACTAATGTTCCTCAAGGGCAAATCGATGATACTAAAAAACCTGGCTTCTGGGAAAGAATTTTTAAGGTGTTTAAACGTGAGAAAAAACCCGCAATTAAAGGGGATGAGGAAGAGGAAGAGGAAAAGGAAGAGGAAGAGGAAGACGAGGAAACTAAACGTGGCACCTTCTATCGAATGTATAAATCCCTAATGAATATATTTGTAACAAGTCATCCAGAAGTACCGCTCGAACAGGCAGCACAGATAATTACAGCGAACATACAAAATCAGGTAGATGATGTAGAAACAATGAAATCATTAACCAAAAAGTTCGAAGATGAAGAAAAAGCAGGCACGGTGTTCACCGATGCCGATTTAGAAAATATGATAAAGGAAGCAACACAATTAGAAGACGAGCGCAAAAAAAATAGAAATATAATTAAGATTGGAAAATTATTTAAAAATGGATTCAGCAGTGCCATTGGAGCATTAACATTAAGTGAGGACAATAAAGCCCGGGCATGGTCAAATGTGAAAAGTGCAAATTTTATAAGAACTTTATATAGAAAATTTACAAAAAATAGTAGAACGAAGGCTAAAGCGGATGCTTTTCAAGCTAAATTAGAAAATATACTTAAGGAAAGAAAGAAAAAAGCCGACGAAGATGAAAAGAAAAGGCTCGAGGATGAGGCCAAAAAAAATGCCGAGTTGGCCGCCGCAACCCTCGTAAAGCAAAATGCCACAGATGTGGCGGAAAGCGCTAAGAAGGTGGATGCGCCAACATTCGAAGATGCGGACGAAAAACCAGAAGAAAAAGAAGGAGAAGAAAAAGGAGTAGGACTAGGAGAAGCAGTACCAGTAGAAGAACCAACGGGCCCATTAACCTTGAAATTAATCGGGCCGACCGGCAGCGTTCTTGGCGAATCGAGTTTTCCAAATGAAATCGTTATTGAAACGGTCATTAAGAAATGGGCAAAAGAAATTGAACCGGACGAAGGGCTGGCTCGAAATGTCGACGATAATGACCCGCGCAAGTTAAAAAAATATGTCTTGTATTTTAATGACGCATCTGGTAACTCTATTCAGATTGATTATAAGGAAAAGGACAAAGGCAAAAAATTAACCGAAATTGCCCAACTAGGTGGCATGACAATAAACACTACCGTGACCTTACGCCTCCGCTCCAAATTATATAACTTTTTTGAGAGAGTCTTGTATGGCGATTTGTATTATTTAGTGGATGTCCTTTACATTAGCAATCTATACGATTATCTGATAAACGCCGAAGAAAAGGCCGAATATATCGACTTGATACAATTTAAAGATGCGGGGCAAGGACCTAAAAGTGCCGACCAAGAACCAGAAGCAGAAGAAGAATTGGAGGGCGGAGCCATGGAAAGCATGGAAATGGAAGGCGGCAAAAGGCACAGGGCCAAAGCCATGTCCAAAGCGCGTAAGATGCTGCAAATAACGGATGGGACGATTGTGGGTACAAGCGCAGCAGACACAGCACAAGCACAAGAAGAAGCCGAAGAAGCCGAACAATTTGGCAAAAAAGCCCTTGTTATGACCGGCGGTTTTTTAGGGATGAAATGGAAAACCAAACGCGAGAAAGAAAACCAATATGTGGGTTTTCCAGTGCCTGAATTGACGCCAACGATTGAACCCAAAAAGGACCCGAAAAGGTTTTTAAAGGCTTTGGTGGGTGTAGATACGACCAAACCACTTAAAGAAGGAGACCCAATGCCCGTCGACGATACCTTATTTAATGAATTTTTTTATGCGCCTGGCTCTAAAGAAGCCAAAACCGAAGGCATTAATGAATTGGTGGCGAGAATGGATACGTCGCTATTAGGGCGCGTGAGCGAATTTCTCTCCGCTTTTATGGTCTGTCAAAACCGAGACCCGGACCTCCAAAAAAGCGATGCGGGTAAATCGTTGATACCCGAGCAAGGTATCCCGGTTATTATCGCGAATTTTGTGAAAGAAGGGTCCGGCTTCTCGGAACTGTGGAAAGACCCAGAGGGTGTAAAGTATTTTAAAACACAATTAGATATAGCGCAGAACAAAACGCGCACGGTTGACAAAGACACGAAGGAAGAAACCATCGAAGATTTACCGAACTTGGGCAGTTTACCGGTCGACCAGCAATTAGAAAGACGCGATAAAGAAATTGACGCGGAAATCGAAGTCTTTAATCTTATCGCACCCAAGGTCGTGGATGATACAATAGATGATTGGCGGGGAAGAAAAGAAGCCAACATAAAATGGAATACTACCAAATTTCAATTTATAGAAAAAGAAAGCAATACACCCGTCCCTGTCCAGAAAGAAACCAGCGTCGAAGAATTCTATAAATTATTAAGCAAAGTCATATTGTATTACGAAGACAATGAAAACATGAAAGACACTCGCATGTATGATATAGATGGTGACCTTATTGTGAAAAATGAAGACGCGGACCAATTCAATAAATGGTTGAGCAAGAATGGGTCTGGGGCGAAACTGCCATCGCCTCCTGTAAAAGATGACAATGGAAAACCTATTATGGTCGAAGACCCGAACCAAAAAGCCGATGATAAAGAAAAAAGGCAAATACCATATGACGGAAAAATTAGCAATCCGGTAGAAGTCATTAATACTTTCATTTCGAATTACAAGTTTTTTCGTATTATGGCGACGATGGACCTGGGCGGAAGCGATAAAAAAGGGGGCAACAAAACCTGGTATAAATTTTATGACCAATTTATCCGCCGGACGGCGCGGTTATTACAGCGGGACACTACGCCGGTAAAAAAAGAGGAAGGGCCAGTGGAATATTTGGAAATAATGCCAAGTGGAGAGAGAAATGATGAGGAACCAAGGCCAAGTGAACTGGGAGAGAAACCAAGTGGAGATGGAGAGGGAGAGGAAGAGGAAGAGGAAGAGGGAGAGCAACCAGCAGAATACGATTTGGCGTCAACATCCAAAGGTTATGACGAAGCGAAAAATTATGAACAAGGAAAACCTGATTACAAAGTTTCATCATCTGAACAAGGAGAATACATGGATTTAGACGCAAAGGGCGGCGCCAAACCCCCCAAACTCGGCAACACCCTCATTGAAACGAATTTAATAAATGAATTCATTGACAAGAAAGTGACTCTCCGCGACCCCTCAAAAAATGAAGGCGATGAGACGCAACGCAAAGCCGTGGCGCAAATGATTATTTTTGCCAATTTTATAAATTTGACCTTAGTGAAGAGTTTGATAAAGGCGGGCTTAGGGCCGGATACCGCCGCAGCACAAGTGAAAAAGGGCAGGGCACAAGACACAAAGGGCGGGACACAAGACACAAAGGGCGGGGCACAAGTGAAAAAAGGCGGGGCTACAGATGCTGAAGGGAAGGAGATAGATGAAGCCGCTGAAGCCGCCGAAACGGCGAAACAAGAGGAAGAAGCTGCCATTGAAAAACGAACGGAAGACCGCGAAAGGAGCAGTAGACCGCTTACACAAGATGTGCCCGATACCCAAGGGGATGTAGGCAATATGGATTTGGCCGGTACCGTATTAGATACCGGCGCGGCGTTTGCCGTCACGGGTTCGGTGGTCACCCTCGTGACCAATGTCGCCGTCCAAGCGGCCATTGCCAATGCCGCGAACTATATCGGCGTCGTCATGTATCCCGCCGTCATGCACGCCTACTCCCTCTATTTCATGGCGGCCTCCCAAGCCTTGGGTTTTGCCGGTGCCTCTATTTTCAGCGCCGGTATTGGTGCGGTGGTGATTGTCAGTATTTGGGCCATTAACGCCTACCTGAACCGGTTAGCGAAAAAAAGTGTGGATTTTTTTATTGCCGTCGATGAATTTATGAATTTACTGAGAGATATGTCCAGTCCCCCCGACAAACTCAATGAAGCCTATACGTCGCTCATCCGCAATTATGCGTTTGATAAAGAGGACACGGACCATTTATACATCAAGTATTTTATCTACCGGCTATTTGAAGACGTGAATGTGTACCGCATGCGCGCGTTAATCACGCCACCTTCAACGGACAAGAGTCAAGTTGATTTTTATAATATCTACCAACTCGTCGCGCAAAAAGGGAAACCGAAACCGTTTATGATTAATACGAAAAAGAATGCGGAATGGTCCGGCGCTCTCGGCGGAATAAAGCAGTTCGGGTCTTATCTATGGAAAAAGATTAAGGTGTTTAAATTTTTACAAAACGCCGATAAAATAAAACGAATGATAAAAAGGGCGAATAAGGCGTTGGATGCGGAGGAGAATGCGACCGATTTAAAAGCTAGTATTGAGAGCGCCATTAAATCGGCGGTCGAAACGGGCACCAGCCAATTTCTGAAATTGGACAAACTCAAACAAGTATACAAAGGGTCGAAAAAACGATTGGACCCGAAAGGCAAAATCGATAAGTTTATAGAGGATAAGAAATTCGACCAAATCCCCAAATCCGTCGCTTTTCTCTTAGCCGCCACGACCGACGGCAATGACCTGAAGATTTACCAAGACTGGTTTGCGTATTTTCGCATGAAATACGGGACGGCCGAAGAGAAAAACGTCTTTGCCGATATTGATAAACATATTATTGCCTTTATCAAGGCCCGCGAATTGCTCCGCGATGTAATCAATGAGCCCAATAAGAGAACAATGAATGAGCCAGAACAGCGCTTACAGATAAAATACTATCTGAACTTTATTTGTTACGCTTTTCTTACGCCGCGGACCAACGAGACGGTCGCTACGCTCCAAGGCAAAAATATTTTGAAGAAAATCAATTTCTACTACCAAACGATTGGCGCCGAAAATTTTAAAAAGAGTTTTACGAATTATGAACTGAATCCATTTGAGAAGATGCGATTAAGAAATAAGAATATAAGAAATAAGAAGAAGCCTGATATTATTCTGAAATCGCCATCAGAGTTGAGCAATGTGGCCGATATAGATAAACGGAAAAAGCTTGTGGGTAAATTCACAGAGCTTTATGGGAAAAATCACTTGGTTCTCTCGAAACAAAGCCCCGATAATAAGATTATTCTCTTGGCGGCGATAAAATCCCTGTTTGGTCCAAAGTCAGGGGGGAAGGATTTGATAAGGGGACAACAGCTGCCATCCGGCAGTGATGCCATTGACCTGATGAATGTAATGGAAAGATATTTTAGTATGTTGCGGTGTAAACAATTTACGGATGAAGGAAAGCTCGTTAGTATTGTGGATGATATTGAATTAAATAGCAAACGGGTCTACGAGAACATCATCACGCTGTACAACAAAATGGAATTAGAAAAGACCAAGACACTTCAAACTATATATCTGACAGACTTGCAGCTAACTGGCAAAGACCCCGCTTCGAAATTATTGAAAAATTTCTTTAGATATAAGAATGATGTTAAAAATCAGGTAGAGGTACTACAAGAATTTTTGGGCACGATGAGCAAGACTATTCTGCCGATTGCAATAAAGTACAGTGAATTTGTCGTTGAGGAGAAGAAGAAGGAAAAAGCCGAGGAGCAAAAGAAATTAGACGATGCGGCAGCGGAGGGGCTATCGGAAGATGAGAGAAAGGCGAAGGAAGCAAAGGAGAAGAAGGACAAGGCGTTAAAAGCAGCCGCGGATGGGATTGTCGAAGCGGCGAAAGATATTCAAGCCGAATATGACATGGAACAGCCGGAAGGGGATAGAATTACACAAGGTATTGCCACTATTAATACTAAGTTAGGTGAGCTAACTACGACTGACCCGGACCGGATGAATGACCGAAATATAAGAGGCAAAATTAGTGCGATTAAATCGGCTTTAGGGAAAGTGGCATGGGAGGGGCCCGCGCAAGGGGGCGGAGGCGGGAGCTTGACGGACTATCAGGCTGCTGCTACGGCAGTTAAAAGTGAAATATCGGCTACTGTTTTTAATGAAATTAATCTCAATAAAAAGGTCGAGGAGTTAATTAAATTAGATTCGCCTAATGAGGCCGAAAAAAATGACGTTGTCAAGCTGTTGGAAACAATTGTTTCGTCATTGAATGAGAAATTGGAAGGAAAAAAAAATAAAACACAAATAACCAGCATTAATGATTTGAAAACCAAAGTGGGAGAGAAAATAAAGACAATTAAAGGTGTGAGTGTGAGCGTGGGTGCCGAAGTTGATGAACGAGAGAAAAAGGAATTATTAGAAGCAATACAAGTTTTCACAGATGCTGCGGTTGAAGTTAAAGATACCGCATATGAAACATTAAAAGAAAAATTAGTAACATTAAAAGCTAAGGACCGTTTAGATGATAAAGAACAAGCATTTACCGATATTACAGGAGCAGGTAAAGACTTTACTAAGGAAATTAATCCGACACAAAGAGCCGAATTGCGAGATTTACTCGGAATGGTGAAGGAGGTGGAGCCTGTGGTTGTGTCTAATGAATCGGAGGATGTGTCTAATGAACCGGAGGATGTGTCTAATGTGGCAGCGGCGGCAGCGGCGGCAGCGAAACTAGAGGAGGAGAATGCTAAGGCAGATGCAGCGAACCCAGCGGAGGCTAAATCGCCAACGTCTTCAGAAATATCAACGGAAACAAATACTCCTATCACCACCGACTCCACCGCACAAACCATCCCCACCACAACCACCGAGTCCGGCGCACAAACGGAAGAACCAACCGACGTCACCGCCCCCCCACCCAAAGATAAAAAGGCCGCCGCCTTGGCCCTTGTCAATGCCGCCACCGAGTTACAGACCTTAATCAATGGCATGGTAGCTGCTAGTGCCGCCGCCGCCAAAGGCACCTCCGGCCGCACCTCTGGCCGCACCTCCGGCACCTCTGGCACCTCTGGCGACCTGAGCGCTTTAATAGCCCGCATTGCCGCGTTAGAAGCCGAAAAAAGAGTATCGGATGCGGCGCGCGACGCAACCAAATTGACCGAAGATGAAGCGGCCATTCGCGCCATCATGACCGGCGAAGATGCGTTGGCGCATAAAATCAAGTTTTTGGTGGATATTCCCAAATGGCAACAGTTTAAAATGATTGGCGAAGATGGGAAATCGGTGAACGAATTTGTGAAGGAGTCAGTATCGGATATAAAAAGTGTTAGCCTGGCTGAAACCAACGCATTGCTTGTCAAAGAATATGCTGAACTGAAAACTGTCGAGGGTCTCATTGAGGCCTTCCCAACAGGTAAACTAACTAATGAGCAACTAGGCGAGCAACAAAAACTATACCAGAGATTAACGACGGTACTCGGTAAAATGGAGGATGCGTTGAAAAAGAAAAATGATACAGAAATGAACAATGCTGAGGCAGATTATCTCGGTTTATTAAGGGAGAAAAAACAAAAATACAATGAAAAATCGACCGATATAGCAACAAAATTGACTTCGGGCACAAGTGGAGGTAGCAAGGCGCATAAGAAAACAAGGCACATGCGTAGCGGATACATGCGTAGCATGAACGGAGACAAGCACATGCTGGGGCGAGCCAAGTACAGTAGAAAGAAGCATCATATGCGAGGGGGAATGAAGGTGGAGGAGGTATCTGCTCAAACAGTATTAAATTCACTTCAAGGCGTTGACAGATTGCTTTCGTCTAACCAAGTAAATCCAGGCGCACCAGTAACAGCAGTAACAGCAGAGCCAGCAGTAACAGCAGAGCCAGCAGTAACAGCAGAGCCAGCAGTAACAGCAGTAACAGGAGAGACACCAGTACAAGAAGTACCAACAGTAGCAGTACCAGCAGTAAAAGCAGAGCCAGCAGTACAAGAAGTAACAGCAGTAACAGCAGAGCCAGCAGTAGCAGAGACACCAGTAACAGCAGAGACACCAGTAACAGCAGAGCCACCAGTAACAGCAGAGACAGCTGTCACATCGCCTGATGATAAGGCAGTAACACCAGTAACAGCTGTCACATCGCCTGATGATAAGGCAGTAACACCAGAGACACCAGTAACAGCAGAGACAGGTGGAGGCAGTCCCAAGCGAAGCAGTCCCAAGCGCAGCAGTTCCAAGCGCAGCAGCCCCAAAAATAAGCACTCTAGCAATAGCAAAAACAAGCGCAATAGCAATAGCAAAAAACACAAGCGCAGCAGTTCCAAGCTCTCCAGCAAAAAAAACAAGCGCAAGCACGGCAGTTCCAAGAGCAAAAAAAGCAAGCGCACTACCAAAAAGCATTCAAAAAACTATAAAGGGGGCGAGCCAACCCCCGAAGAAATACAGGCAAAAAAAGAAATACAAGCAAAAAAAGAAAAAATACGTGATGAAATAATAGCTTACTTTGATGCCTTACCGCACGAGATAAAAGGCGATTTATCCGTAAAAGCTATTTTTGACCAATATTTAGCAGATGCTCAAAATGATGTATTTAATGAAAAAGCACAACAGGAACTGAATCAGGCCAATAAAAAAGCAGCCGAACTGAATGTGAAGGCGGAGACAGAACAAAAAGAAAACCAGGCGAAGTCGGATGCGGCAGCAGGACCAGGAGCGGCAGCAGGACCAGGAGCAGAAACACCGGCACCGGCAGGAGCAGATGAGAATAAAGAAGGCAAAGAAGGAGAGCCAGAGAAAGGAGAGCCAGAGAAAGGAGAGCCAGAGAAACCAAAGGAAGAAAAGCCAAAGGAAGAAAAGCCAAAGGAAGAAAAGCAAAAGAAAGGAAAGAAAGAAGGCGGCGCTTGGCATCCGCTCGAGTTAAGCCGTTTTCTGCAAGCAGGCGGTAATGCGGAAGAAAATATCAAAAAACTACGAGAAGTACTCTCCTATTTAAAGGAACAGAAAGACAAGGTAGAGGGCGATACTCGTTATGGCGTCAAACTAGCTGAGGCTATCAATGTCATTGAAAAAGGTATACTCCAAAACATAAAACAACAAGAAATAGCCAAAGCGAAAGAAGAGGAAGATAAACCAAAAGGGGAGAAGACACCTGAAAAACCCGTACCGAAACTCACTGAAGCCGATATTGCGAGTAAAATTAGCAAATTAAAGGAAATAAAAGCTTTCTTAGAAGAAAAGGATAAGGCAGTAAAAGGCGACAGTATGTACGGTGCGAAAATGTCCGAAGCCATTCATATCATTCTGAATACTATCAATCAGAAACTCGAAGATGAAGGTATTAATGCGGCGAAAATGGCCAAAGACAAGGAGGACGCAGGGGATGCAGCGGCTGAAGGCACAACAGACCCGGGCGGGAGGCCTCGAAATAGGTTTAAGTATAATCCTAAGGATGAAGAAGCAGGAGGCAGGGGCAGGCGTACTAGGCACAAGCGCAGTAAGAAAAACAAGCGCACAAAGCGTAGCAGGCACAAAGCGTAGCAGGCGCAAAGCGCAAGCGTAGCGGGCACAATAAAATATAAAAATAGATTGAAATTTATTTTTATATAAAAAAATAAAATTGATTTCATGTTTAATAATAAGAATACACATAAACACCTGATGGAAATAACGAAACCTTTTATAAAATGGGTAGGCGGAAAGACACAAATCCTGAATGACGTTATGGAACTTTTTCCAAGACACCTGAATAACTATCACGAACCATTTTTAGGTGGTGGTAGTGTGCTGCTGGCCTTACTCACCTATCAGGCCACTGGAACTATAAAAATAAAGGGAACCATTTATGCGAGCGATGTAAACGCAACTCTTATCGGCTTATATAAAAATATTCAAGCCAAGCCGGACTTACTCATCCAGGAAGTTAACAACATCGCAGAAGCGTTTGGCCAATGTAAAGGGACCGCGGTGAATCGCAAAGCATCGACCATCGCAGAGGCAATGACGTCCCCTGAATCGTATTATTTCTGGATTAGAAAACAGTTTAACGCCTTCGCCAAAGAAGAAAGAATGTCGCTACCGGCTTCGGCGATGTTCTTATTTATGAACAAGACATGCTTTCGCGGCGTCTATCGCGAAGGGCCGCATGGATTCAATGTTCCTTTTGGAAACTATAAAAACCCCTCTATTCTAGATGAAGCGCATATAAGACATGTATCCACCTTGATAAAAGACGTCGTGTTTACGCATTGTTCTTTTAGTGCGGCCTTGTCAAGAATGACCAAAGATGATTTTGTTTATTTAGACCCTCCTTATGCCCCCGAGAATGCTACCTCGTTTGTATCCTATACCGCCGATGGTTTTAATTTGGATAACCATACGCTGTTATTCAAAGAATGTGGCGAAATGAAAGAAAAAAAGATAAGAATGGTGCTGAGTAATGCGGATGTGAAACTAGTAAGGGATGCGTTTCCGGCGTCTAGCTACACCACCCGAATTATATCGTGTCGGAGGGCAATACATTCCAAAAAACCTGGCTCAAAAACAAACGAAGTTTTAATTACGAATGAATCCATTCATCCAGTTTAGAATAATAATCCTCATCATCGCCAAACAATACGGGAATATTATTTTTTTCATTTTCTTTTCTTATAATTTTCCATTTTAGATGGTCTGACATGTATTGTTTTTTTAGAAAGGCGGAAATACAGAAGGCGTAGTCTACTTTAAAGGTCTCGCCCAAGCACCCAGGGTATTCCACAAACTTGAAATGATAGCCGTTTAATAACTTGTCTTCCACGCTTCCACCTCCGTTTTGATTTTTCTTTTCCAGCACCTTTACCGTAGTATTCCGACTGCTATTATCTATCATGATGTAGGCCTCGTCCACTTCTCTAAACAGGTCCTTTTGATGAAAGTGGGCCATATAATATTTCAGTCCATTTTGCGTAACAAAATGAATCGTATGCTTCTCGTCCACCTTTGCCAGATAATAGCCGTATTTGTTTTTTTCCTTTCCAGGAATAGGGTTGCGGACAAATCCACTTGAAAGCAGCCGATGTTCATTCGCGGTCTTCATTTCAAATGCGATGCCATTATGATTCGTGGTTGAACCGCCAGCGCCAGTTCCTTTATTATGCTCGGTCTCCTTATTAAGTGTCTCCTTATGTGTCTCCTTATTAAGTGTCTCCTTATGCTCCGTTTCAGCCATTTTATATTGATTTTATATTGTCTTTATACTGCTTTTATAAAATCAATTTTTTTATTTTTTATACCTAACTATTCTTGTCAATAAAGACCGCCTTGGCGATTTTCTTCATGATTTTATTCTCGTTATCGACAAACTCTCCGCTGCCACCCATCGACTGGCCCATCATCCTTAAATAAACATCATTCAAATGATGGTCCAGGTTCATGCAATTCGGGTTTTCTAAGCTCCACGGAACCAACAACCCGCCGTTCTTATGCGTCACCCTTTTAATCGCCTTACGGATGTGCTGGTTGCTGTTCTTCTCTTTCTCCCAGACATTATCTTCCTTGACATACATAATCTCTCGTTTCGCATCGCTACAATGAATCGGGCGTTTATAAATATCCATCTCATTGAGTTTCCGAATCATGATTTTGCTAATACCCTCCACGTAACCGAGCTTGCCGACATCTTCTAAATCCGAGAATTCTAGTTCCATCGAATCCACGAATTCGGTCAAATTCATGGCATCTTTACATTGCTCATTTAAAAAGAACTGGAGATTGAAGGTTTTGTTGTTATTATAGGAATTGTTTGTGTTAATATTGTTACCTTTTTTACACATTTCCATCATTTTCAGTTGAAATTCATGGTTTTGTTTTTGTAGCTCCGCGTTATTTTTTACAACTTCAATAATTATATTTTTAAATTCATGGTTTTCTTTTATCAGGACATCCATAATGTCTTCTTTCTCATAGAGTTTATTTTTCTCATAGAGTTTAGGTTTTTTTGGCGGTTCGTAGGTGCATACTTTATTATGTTTCCACAATCCAGAATTCGTTTTATACTGCTTGTTGCAACGAGCGCATTTGATGTCTATCGCGACTATGGCGGTTTCCTTGATGGCGGGTTTATTTCCATTTTTATGTTTGAGTGAGGCCAAATGTTTTTTAAAATCACTTTCCTTACGACATCCGTAGTGGCAAACTTCACACATGAATTTTGGAGGAATTTGTTTGAATTTATTTAAAAATTTATTTTTTTTTATATGTTTGGCTGTATTATTATGATTTTCTATTGATTGATTTTTACAATTTATATTACATATTTTACAAAAAAATACTGGGTTAGATATGGGTTTGTTAATATTTAATACAACTTTAGGTTTTGGAAAAGGCTCTATGCTATTTAATGTAGCGTTTAATGATATAAAATATTCCTGTTCTTTTTTTCTAGCCTCATAATGGTCAGCACAATTAAAAAAATTAATTATTTCCATTTGCCAATTCGCCCAACCACCATTGGTGCGAATCACATTATAGAGCTTACATTTATAATTTAATGCTTTCTCATTTATACAATTTTGTTTATGGGCATGCTTCCTCTGGACAAAATTTGTGGTATGACCAACATACACGTCCGTAATCTCAGGATTTTTACAGGTGATTTTGTAAATAATCGTATTAGAATAATCAATGTCGGTCTTAGGCATTCTCTATAATATACATAGATTTTATTTAAATTTTAAATTTATCTTATTTTTTATAAAATTTCCATTTTTCGCCTAAAGTTCCATTTATACAATAAGATAAACCAAGCCAAAATAAACGAAAAAATTAGCATCACAAATATTTTTATCAATTTTCGAAAATGAGAGCATTATGCTCACAAGTGGTTTTTTCGGGTTTTCACAGACCGGAACGGCGTTCCTGGAATTTGGACATTTATTAGAAATGTCCAAAATCGGGTTCTGAGATTCAAACCTGGAAAAGTTGTTTTTTGAGATATTAGAATTTCTATTCATATTTATCCAACATGCTCACAGCCCGAAGGCAATCCCGTGTAAATTGCGCTTTGGCTTTGGTAAGCGGATTGAGAAACAAGATATCCCCCCAAGGCTTTTGATAATATTTTTCCAGAAACTCCAAGGTTAAATTGGGGTTCTCGGCAATATGGTGCCACACGATATAGCCTAGGTCGGTTTCCTCGGCTTCGTTATACCCGAGGGCGGTCAGCGCATCAATTTTGTTCATATTTTTTTCAATGATATCCAGGGTCACATTTTTGCAATGCCATTCGCTGGGCGATATATTATTATCAGTAATAGCATCCTCGTCAACTAGGTCCTGGCATTCAAAAACTTCGGCCTCTCCTCCATATTTGCGCAGGTGGTATTCGTCGGGTTGCCAGGGCTGCTCGGGATGCTGTTCCATATACGCAATACTGATAGCAGGGTTGCTGGTTAAAGCTTGCCAGCACCAGGGCTTCTCGGGATGTTTATTGACATAGGCCATGGTGATAAGCGGATTGCACGAGGGGACGATATAATTCAACCAACTACCCTGATAGGCGCATATTTTTTCACAGATGGCCAAATATCGCGCGGCAAATTGATAGTCGATAGTGTCTTGCATGTCAGCAGGGTTCATGTTAGCGGATTGCATTTTCTGTTAGAGTTACTAAAAACATAGAGAGAAAAAGCAATTCAATTTTCCGCACTTTTCAAAAAAGTGCCACAAAACCTGCCTAGGTAAATGGTCTGGCTAAAATGGCAACAAAATCCCGGCACGAGCTCGGGCATAACCTTGGCTAAGACCTTGGACCCGAGCAGCCTGGCCGAGTTCATGCGACACTTTTTAGCCGAGGTCATGCCGGGATTTTGTTGCCATTTTAGCCATCAAAACGCACACCATTTACCTAGGAGGGTTTTGAGGCACTTTTACAAAAGTGCGCCTAGGCAGGGTTTGGCTCAACCTTTCTCAAAGGTTGTCTAGAGGAACCACGGATTCCATTTATTAAAATGTTCTTTCCGGATAAATTCTTCGACGAAAATATTCGGCTGAAAGGTTTTGAAATCACTATGCTCGAAATCAATAATCCAAAGTTTGTCGGCGTATTCAATGAAATTGTAGCCGGTGATGTCGGGGTAAATAATATGGTTGTCATAGAGATAGCGGATGACTGCGCGAATACGCGAGAACAAACCGGGGGTAATATCGGTCGCTTTATCGCCGTAATAATCGGCTACACACATGAAGGGAATATTTGTCATAGTCATTTTATGGCTGTCGACATCGTAATTCAAGATTTTTGGCACATTTAAAAGCCCGCCGGACCCTTCACAGAGGTTGTAGATATACTCGTGCATCATAAATTCTTTGAAAGAGACGTCGGACTTTGTATATTCATATGCGATATGTTCGCTTTGCATATGTTCGCTTTGCATATATAAGTATAATCAACGATATATATTTAAATACAGATTACTCTTTTATAGTAAAATGAATTTGTGTGAACACTTTAAAACCTTGACGGAATTCAAGAAGTATTGCGAAAAGCACAATTATGACCCCTTGGAAGAATTGTTGCGAGGGTCGCCCAATCGCTCGTCCACGTTTAAAAAAGCACTCGAGTATTTGGACCGCACCAAGCCAGCGGTCTTAGTTGAAACGGGGACAGCGCGTGGTCGCTTTGATATTAATTTACCGTCGATTTGTGGCGATGGCGGAGGCACTTTAATCTTTGCTTTATGGTGTAGTCGGAATAACGCGAAAATTTATACAGTTGACATTGACCAAACCTGTATTGATAATTGTAAATTGAATGTGGCGGCACTGGGCCTCACGGCGTATGTCGAATTTGTGGTGAGTGATTCGGTGGCTTATTTACAAAACTGTGACTTAACACAGCTTCAATTCTTGTTTTTGGATAGCTATGATTTTGATTATCATAATCCGGTGCCTTCGCAAATGCATCATAAAAAAGAATACGCGGCAGTGAAAGACAAATTACACCCACAATGCTGTATTTTAATTGATGATTGTGGATTACCGCATGGTGGCAAAGGCCGCTACGTGGAAGAAGACTTAGTGAAAGACCAGTTTCAATTGAGAGAAAATGGATATCAGCACCTTTATGAGAGATTTTAATGTAAACATATACGTAAGCAACTACATATATATTTATGAATACAGATAAAATGACAATAAACGAAGTAAATATCAAATACGTCTGTGTCGCCACCAAAATGAATTTATACCTCCCTTATCTCCAAGTCTTGATACCTGATTTAGTCATTCTCGGTCTTCATACGCCCTGGGAAGGTTTCATCACCAAATATAAATTACTCAGCGCTTATCTCTCAGAAATAAAAGACGAGACGCTGGTCTGCTTTATCGATGCTTACGATGTCTTGCCGACTAAACAGCTGGCCAGCTTGGAAAGTAAATACCGCGCCTTCCGGGAAACAAATACACACGCAAAAATCATCGTGGGGTATGATAAGGTCGATAATATTTTCCATGAATTCATCTGCCGGCTTATTTTTGACACAGTCGATGAGGTGCGTTTAAACAGCGGCCAATTGATTGGCCAGGCAAAAGATATACGAGAGATTATTAATTCGATTTTAATGCAGTCTGTGTTTCAATCGGACCAAATCGAATTGACCCAGTATGCGAAAACGCACAAAGACCATATCTATATCGACGTGAAACAAGAATTCTTCTATGTGAAAAGTCGGCCGTTGCGGGAAGTGACGTTGCCAAAAAACGTCCAAGCCTGTTTCATCCACGCCAATGGCAATGGCTTTCTCTATCAGTTCTTGAAAGAAGAATACGACCTGCTCTTAAGTTTACCTGAGAGATGGCAGCACTTTATTGCGAATCTCGTCGGCGTTATTAGAAAGATAATAGTGTATGATATTATTTTTCTTAAACAACTAGGGGGGCTGCTTTGCATGCCCCCCTGACCCCCCGTGCGGAAAGGCGGACGCAATGGGCGGAGGTGAGGGGCGGAGGTGAGGGCCGGAGGTGAGGGGCGGAGGTGAAGGGCGGAGGTGAGGGGCGGAGGTGAGGGGCGGAGGTGAGGGGCGGAGGTGAAAGGCGGACGCAATGGGCTGATGGATTCAATATAAAAGGATTTAGGTGATTCTTAATGCGTCCGCCCTCCTCTTCCCCTGGGTATACGTAACCACATAAATAATATAAATATATATAAATGGTCTGTTCAATCAGCTGTTCGATTTCGATGGTCTTTATCATTGGGATGATTTACTTCTATAACGGCACCAGTAAAAACGCCACCGTGTTACAATACAAACAGCAATTGAATACAGAACAAAGGAAGGCGTATGATAAAATTGCCGCGGAGCGATTGAATATCAGTTTAAGGGGCTATGCCTTAGGCGTTCTTCTCTCGCTCTTGCTCATTTACTACAACTATAAAAAGAAACAATTTAAGGCTTCGTCAGTCGTTTGTTTAGTATTAGCGACCAGCTTCTTAACGAATTATTTTTACTATACCCTAAGCCCAAAAAGCGATTGGATGTTGAATCATGTCGAAAGTCGCGGACAAACGCAGGCCTGGCTAGAAATGTACAAAATCATGCAGTATTATTATCACGCAGGTCTTGTATTAGGGATTATTGGGCTTGGCGTGTTTGCGTATGCCTTTTGTTAGGGGGTTAGCACCCCCTACGACCCCCCATAGCCGAGAGGCGGACGCGTCCATTTAAGAGGTTCCAATTAGTAAAGCTATTTAATGCGTCCGCCGAATGCGTCCGCCCTCAAAAGGGGGGGGGTGTGGGGGCATGCAAAGGAGCCTCCCAGTTTTTGTAGAGACAATATATATAAATGGTCTTTGAATTTTTAGCGAATCTCACGAATTATAGTCCCAAAAATTTCAAAGGTAAATCGGTAAAAGAAATTCTCGCGATGAAACCAAGTAAAGTGAGCGATGATTTTTTCAGCGTGGGTAATGAACCCGCCATTGCGGAGGCCGGCTTGATGAAAGAACAATTACAGGCTATTGAATTATTAATGGACTTAAAGAACAAAGAGAAAATTCTGGAAAAATGCTATGCGAATCGACCGGTGAAGCGATATTCGGTGGTGCCGGGGCATCATTCGGCAAAAAAAGAGCAAGCGCCAGCACCAGAGCCGGTAGAAGCAGTAGAGCAAGCAGTAGCAGCACAAGGACAAGCACAAGGGCCAGCACAAGCAGAGCAAGGGCCAGCAGAGCAAGGGCCAGCAGAGCAAGGGGGTGGAGGAAAACGCACTAAAAAACACAGGCACAGCAGACACAGGCACAGCAGACACAAGCATAAAAGCCACAGACACAAGCATAGTAAGCGGTGCAGACATAGCAAGCATAGAAGTCACAAGCACAGACATAGTAAGCATAAAAGCCACAAGCATTAGCATTAGCACTGCAAACGCTCTAGACCCGCAACTGGAGAGCGACCGCCTTGACGTCCGTTAAAATGGCCCTATCATTCGGCGTTAAATCGATTTTTTGGTAGGTGAGCAATTCTTTCAATAAAGCAATTTGTTCTTTATCAATGGCATACCCATCCCCCGCATAACTAGTCTGTAATAATTCTTTCCCAGTCATATTATAACACTGCCAGATGGTTTTATTATTCACGTATTTCTGGTAAAAAGTCGAAAAGGTCGGCACCAAGTCGCCATTCTCTCGGATAAATTCGGCTTTGAGAGCGAGAAAAGGGCGCCCGATACAGTCGACGCCTTTCTTGGCGGATGATGAGCCGAGCGCGCGTTCTTCGATGAAATTAATATAGCCCCAATGGCCTTTTTGTTGACCGATATCTAATAGCGGACAATCATAATGGAGTACAAGTTCGTTCATTAATATATGATAAAGAATATAAATATTTATATGCTTTATTAAGTAAGCAAATATGCAACCAAATATGCAACCAGTAAATATGCAAATGGAAATAGTAAAAAAGGAAATCATGAAGGTGCCCGCTGCGCATCCGGTGTTTATTTATGTAGGGGTGGGCGCGGCTTCCGCGACGCTTGGAAAGGCTCCTTTATCGGCCGACCAATACCAACAGTTCCCTCCTTTCCTCCAGAACATGCGCAACACTATAGCTGATTTACATTTATTTCTGGTGTTAATAGACCCTTACCAAGAAAACCCGCCGCAAGTGGCCATGGATTATGACCTACAATGTAAAGAGGACCAAGCTAAAGAGGACCAAGCTAAAGAGGACCAAGCTAAAGAGGACCAAGCTAAAGAGGACCAAGCTAAAGAGGACCATTTTACTAATAACGAAGGCACTTTCCAAGTGTTTGTCTCTCGGCAAGCGGTTTACACGGACGCCGACCTATTAAAAGATTACAGTGAAAGATACCATAATATAACCGAGCCTTTGCGCGATTTGAATACGTTCGCCAAAGAAAACCGGGCAAGTTTATTGTACCATGATTTTAGCGGCCGCAAGACCTCTTTAGTAGCGGAGTATTTTGATAAAGAAAATCAGGACCATTTAGACCAAATTATCTATAGTTTGAGCGCGCGGGAAGACCACGGCTGTTTTTTTGATTTGACGCAGTTAACCGCATTTTTCCCCTTTCGCTTAGATACGACAGCAGAACGCCCAGTGGTCCGAATGTTTAATTATTATAAATTTATAGTCAATGCGACGTATGGTTTGAAAGAAGAGATACAGAATGAATTAGAGGAGTTTCCACGAGAGATGCATCCCTTGGCAGAGACCCAGCGCGAACAAATCATTCAAATTCTGCGGGACCAATTAAAAAATATAAATTTATCGCTTTTAAGGCAGGTCCAGGCAGACAAAGTGCAAGCAGACAAAGCACAAGAGCCAGAACCAGTAAACGACTATACATTCAATCAGCTTCCCCATCTGTATCGGGACATGTTTCTCGAATTATATAAGGAGAAGGAATATAGTTTATTATATGAATTGCTTTTTAATTATACCGCGAGTGAATTGGATATCTTGGCACAATTAAAAAACTTGGTCATGTCAGGGGATGAACTATTGACCTTTATTACGTTGGACGAAGACCCGTATAAATGGTATAACACTTTAAATAGCTTGTTATAACAGCAACTCCAAATCACTCACGTTCCAATATTCGACCCCGCCATTTGGGTACGGCCGTTTGATAATAAAAGGCAGTTTTTTCTGTTCTAATTCGAGTAAAGCAATCAAATAGCCATCGAGCACATTCAAAGGCACTTTTACAAAAGCCCGCGCGCCGCTATCAAGTTGTTTCGCCCGTTGCCCGATGACGCGGGTCATTTCATATTTGGTCAAAAACGGAATGGTTTTATGTAAGGGGTCAATAATAATGCCTCGGCCATCGCGCGAGACACGGGTTAAAGCTTTGACCTCTTCGTAGTTATGCGTACGCGCTTCCGGATGGTGGTCGAGGATAAAATTATCGCGCATGGTGCTATCAAATTTCTGTAAATAATTCGTTTCATCCTCGTCCTCCTCTTCGTCGTCGTCATAAATAATCGGTTGAGTTTTTTTGGTGGCTTTTAACATTTCAATGCCATTCACGACCGTCGTGCGTTTGGTTTCTCTTTTTTGAGGGACAACCCCCGTTTCTTCAGAGGGGCCCTCCTCTGGGTCTTCCTCGTCCTCTTCTAGGTCGCTTTCTTCGGCGTCGCTTTCTTCGGCGTCGCTTTCTACTGCTTCGCTTGCGTCACTTTCTTCGGCGTCGCTTTCTTCTACTTCACTCAACTCTTCTTCCACATCGCTAACATCGGCTTCCTCTTCTTCTTTATTCTTTATTTGTTTTTCGATGGTAGTCATTTTTTGTCTTATGTATATAAGATAAAAAAATTTAAGTTATTTTCAATTTTATTTACAATTTTATACTTTATAAACGATTATCGGTGCGCCAGGTTGTATCACAATGAACACATAAATAAACATATTTCATATTGGTATCATCGTAGCGAATATAAATAACTTCGCGATTTGTTTGCTCGGGCGCAAGTTCGGCCGCAGGCTCTGGCTCAGCAGCTAAACTAGCTTCGCTCTTTTTCTTTGTACTTTCTTTTGCTGCGTTGCTTGCTGCTTTGCTTGCTGCTGCTTTGCTTGTTGCGGTCTTTTTGGCCGCTCCTCCGTTCATCGCCGTATTACTACTACATTCTTGATTCGGGCATTTAATCGTATTGATGCGCGGCAATGTGGGGTCGAATTTCGTATATTCATTCACGATATGGGTATATTTTTTCTCGCTGGTGCGTAATTGGATATCCGAGACACAGATATTCGTCGTACTCAAGGTCGTATCCTCGTGCCCACAATTGCGGCAATAATAGATTAAAGTATTGCCAATATTCCCGTCTTCGTCTTTAATTTTCAGATAATACATATTGTGGCATTCGGAACAGAACTGCATTTTCGCGTTAATATATACTAGGATTATAATTTTAAATATTAATTTCAATTTTATACTTATTTGAATTTTATACTTATTTGAATTTTATACTTATTTGAATTTTATACTTATTTGAATTTTATACTTATTTGAATTTTATACTTATTACAAGGAAAATAGACATAAAGCTATCTCTCGATGTAATATAATACACAGCAAAAACAGGATGGCCCTCGCACAAGAATACCTAGACCTTACGCAAAAATACAAAGCCGAGTATGGACCGAAAACCATCGTGTTGATGGAAGTCGGGAGTTTCTTTGAGGTCTATGCTTTACAAGCGCAGCAGAACCAAGCGCAGCAGGACCAGGCGCAGCAGCACGAAGCGCATAACGAAGTACATGAAGCGCATGACGAAGCCGAGCATTATACAGAAACAAGTTATACAGGCAGCAATATTGAAGACTTCGCCAAAATCAACGAGATGGTTATCGCGAAGAAAAATGTCTTTATTGGCAAAGCACAAGTGGTGATGGCGGGTGTCGGCACGGCGCATGCGGATAAATACATCCAGAAAATGCAAGACCATGGCTATACGATTGTGATTTATCGGCAAGACCTACAGAATAAAACGTCGCGCAGTTTGACCGAAATCATCTCGCCCGGCACTTATTTTCCCTTGGAAAATGATATTGGGGGTTTATCAAACAATATCATGTGTATTTGGCTTTATAAAAGCAAGCTGAGCAGGCAGATGGTGGTAGGCTTAGCGAATATTGATATCTATACCGGCAAAACGGCGCTCTTTCAATATCAAACGCCGTATAATCATAGCCCGGCCACCTATGATGAACTTGAACGCTACGTGGCGGCTTACCGGCCGAGCGAATGCCTTATGGTGGCGAATATAAATGAGAGATTAATGGAGGAGGTGAGAGGATTTGTGGGGCTGGAACAGACGAAGATACATATAGTAGCAAACGAAGTAGCTAGTGCAAACGAAGTACATAACGCAGTACATAGCCAGGGAGCCCTAAAAACCTTTGCGAAAAATGCCGAGAAGCAAATCTACCAAGTGGAAATACTAAAAAAGTTCTTCCCCCAGCTCACGTCCTTCCCCGACCAGTTTCCTACCCACTCGATTGCCATCCAAGCTTTTTGTTTGCTGCTCGATTTTGTTTATCAGCACAGCCCGAATCTCGTCAAAAAATTAACCGAACCTGTCTTTGAAAATTATACCGACCGGCTCATATTAGCCAATCATTCGCTGAACCAGTTAAACATCATTGATGATGCGCGGCATACGGGCAAATTAAAGTCGGTAAGCAGCCTCTTGAACAATTGCGTGACGACCATGGGCAAACGCCAATTTATGTATAATCTCCACTACCCCAGCACCCAGCCCGCCACCCTCCAAGCCTCGTATGATATAACCGAACACCTCTTGGCGCAAGGCGAAGCGTATTTTCTCTATATACGCCAAAAATTAAGCGCGGTCAGCGACCTGGAAAAATTCGCACGCAAAATGGTCATACGCAAGGTCCAGCCTAAAAATTTGGCCGTTTTGGCCGACGATTTGCGAGAGATTGGCGAATTATACACGTACTTGGAAAAGGACTCCGTGTTAAACGTAGCCAAAGGCAACCATATAACTAACATGTGCCGCACCATCACAGCGGATTTAGCCCGGGTCTTTAATCTGGACCTTTGCCGGGCGCTCGCAGATATTAGCGAACCGAGCCCGCTGATTCAGCGCGGCATCTCTCCCGTCCTCGATGAATTGCTCCAAACGAGCGTCGATGGTGGTGATAAATTAGAGGCGATATGTAATTATCTCTCTAGTCTTATCCAGCAAAGCGAAAAAAAGCCGGCCAAAGTACCAGCAAGAGCATCAGCACAAGCATCAGCAACCGCAACTACGTATGCGTATGTGAAACTTCACGAAACCGCCAAAAGTCACGCGGTTTTGGTTTGTACGAGCCGCCGCACGGAACTCTTGAAGGAGGCCATAAATAAAAGCACCATAGAAATCACCTATACCTCTAACTATAGTCAACAGACCGAAACCTTTACGTTTGACCTCGCAGCCTTAGAATATCTGCCGCACGGAAATAGCAAGACTGAGAAAATCATCACGAGCCGGCAAATTCGCGAAATGACCAGCGAGAATGAAGAGGTGAAAGGCAAATTGGTCCGCGAAATGAATCTCGTGTTTCAAAATTATATTACAGCCTTCGCGAAATATGATACGGAAATCCAAGCGCTTATTCACTATGTGACCGAGATGGATATCTTACAAGGCAAAGCTTATACAGCGCATAAATATAATTATTGTAAACCGGTCTTGATTAAAGCGCCGAAAGCCTTTTTCCGCTTCACGGGCCTGCGCCATCCGTTGATAGAACACTTGCAGACGAATGAATTGTACGTGACGAATGACTTGGCTTTGGGCCAAGAGACGGCAGCAAGCGAAGCAGCAAGCGAAGCAGCAAACGACACGGGTACGGGCACAGCCACGAATGGCATTCTCCTCTACGGCACGAACGCGGTCGGCAAAACCAGTTTCATTAAATCGGTCGGCATTGCCGTCATCATGGCTCAGGCGGGTTTATACGTCCCCTGCCAGTCTTTTACCTACAGCCCCTACCAGCAACTGTTTACCCGGATATTAGGCAACGATAATCTCTTTAAGGGGCTCTCGACTTTTGCGGTGGAAATGACCGAATTACGTACCATTCTTACACAGGCGAACGCCCACAGCCTCGTCTTAGGCGATGAACTCTGCTCGGGCACGGAAAGCGATTCGGCTTTAAGTATTTTCACCGCTGGTCTCGAAATATTACACGAAAAAGAAAGCACCTTTCTCTTCGCCACGCACTTTCACGAGATTAATAAATACGCAGAAATCACAGCTCTCACCAAAATGAAAATGATGCATATGGCGGTGCATTACAATAAAGCAACCAATCTCTTAATCTATGACCGCAAATTGCGGGACGGCCCGGGCGAAAGTATGTATGGTTTAGAAGTCTGTAAATCGTTGAATTTGCCGGAGGCGTTCTTACAGCGCGCGCACGATATTCGCCTAAAATACCACCCCGAAAAACAAAACATTCTCTCTTTATCGCCGACGCATTTTAATGCGAAGAAATTAGTAACGAATTGCGAAATCTGCTTGGAGCAGAAAGCGAGCGAAGTCCACCATTTACAACACCAAAAAAAGGCTGATAAAAAAAATGAATATATTACTACCGAAAGCGGAGAGAGTTTTCACAAAAATCATGTGGCGAATTTATTGAATATCTGCGAGGCGTGTCATAAAACAATCCACAAGGCTAAGGCCGAACATAAAGTGGTGAAAACGAGCGAAGGCTATGTATTGGCCAAAATCAAATAGGGCCAAAATTAAATAGGGCCAAAATTAAATAGGGCCAAGCTATAATTGTCGGAGCCTATAGTATTGTCGGAGCCTATAGTATTGTCGGAGCCTATAGTATATAGCGCAAATGCCGTTTTTTCCTCAAAGGCACAAAAATAAAATAGTTATAATATTTTTAAGCGCATTATTATGTTTATTATTAAGCAGTTTGTGGTTATTAAAGAGGAGAGAAGGCTTTTATACTCTTGCCAATGACATGGCAGATGATGACGAATCTAATGATGTTACAAACATAGTTGACCGCGGGTTTAATGCTTATGAGTCATACTCATTGGATGATGCCATTGACACGGTGAATAAAAAACCGGGCGAGTATCTAAGCAATATGTTTCCGGGCACCAGCGCTAATGCCAAAGCTGACGCGGCGCTGATAATGGATGCCATGCTAATGGATAGATTGAAAGCGAACGCGATTGCCAATGGCATCGCAAAAGAGAAAGAAAATGTGCCTTTATACCCGAAAGGCGCAAAATCCATCTACATTGGCGACGAGCGATACGGTGCCTCTCAAGCCGATTATGATTTAAATACGATTGCCACGGATATCATAAACAAAAATCCGTACCAAAAAATAAACTGGAGCACGGTAGAGTTTGATACGACGAAAAATGTAAAAAATACTATAGGGGCGATTCATTACCCGAGTGATAATGTGCCGATGAATTACCCGAGGCATAAAGTGCCGATTATGATAGATTCATGTAGTTCGTTAGGGATTTTAAATAGTGAGTTTAAAACCGATATTTGCACCACTCACGCAGGCGATAATATTACTATCAATGAAAAATGCCAAGAATTATCGGCGACCAACTGCGCCCTACCGAGTTGCTGCGTATTAGTTAACGGAACCTGTATGGCGGGCAATAACAACGGCCCGACCTTTAGCACGCATAATGGTATGACCATCGATTACAATTATTACTATTATAAAGATAAATGTTATGGGGCTTGCGGAAGTGACGCAAACCAAATCCGGGCAAGCAAGGAAGCAGCCATCCTACGCGCCCAGGCAGAGGCAGAGGCCAAAGCCAAAGCCAAAGCGCTAGCAGAGGAAGGTGATAATAAAAGGGCAGGCCGAGCCAACCTGATTAACTCCCTTGCCGAAAATCCAACAGCCCAATCTACGAATAGCTTATTAGATACCTTTAAATTTTCAAAGGATTAAGTTGCCGTATAGCTAGATAATTAATTCTTCCTTAAATATAAATGATTAGATTTCTTCTAGGGCTGATTGTAATTTTAGGCACAGTCTGTCTCTACCAAATAAATAAGCAGAGGGAAGGGATGGATATAACGGAGATGGCGAGACGTGTGGGGGGGCAAGTAAAAGAAACCGCAGAAAAAAAAGACGATGGCGCAAGCGCAAGCAGCAGCGGCGGAGCAAGCAGCAGCGCAAGCAGCAGCGCAAGCAGTGACAAACCAGACATCATCACCGCAGAGGGCGCCCAAGCATTCGCCACCAGCATTCAAACGCAAATGGTAGAGGCAGGCGTGCCGGTCCCTTCCCAGGAAGAGATGAGTCAATTATTTGACCAATTAGGTACCCTGGCCACACAAGAAGTAGCCGCAGCCAATAATTATCAGAATGCTATCCAAGAAGCTGAAGATACTAGTCCGGTGGAAAATACGGTAGCTCCGACCCTTCCCTTTCCTGATACCTCTTTTTTTACAGGTGATACCTTTGGCAGTGCGTTTTGCCCAATTAACCAGGAAAATCCCACACAATTACAAAATCAATGTTCGCTCTTAACGGCGGATAGCTGTAACGCGACAGATTGCTGTATTTGGATTAATGGCACCAAATGTGTGGCGGGCGATGCGAGTGGACCGATGGAAATGAATTTAGACGTAAAGTATTACTCGTACAAATATCAGTGCCATGGGGGGTGCCCCCCCTCACCCCCCACTTAGGGCAGACTTTGACGGTAGACTTTGACGGCAGACCTTGACGGCAGACTTTGACGGTAGACTTTGACGGCAGACCTTGACGGCAGACCTTGGGCAAGTGGATACAAAGGGGCGGACGCATCATTAAGTTCATCCTATTGCGTCCGCCTTTTTCAACTTTAAACCCTTTATTCAAGCACCTCCTTCCCTCACCAAGTCCTAAGCTCACTCCACTGTATCCACTTGCCCAAGTGATGGGGGGTGTGGGGGGCATAGTCCCCCATAAAATTGATTTATTTAAATTATAAATACATATAAATAAATCCAGTATATATAAAAGTAAAGATGCTTATTCCCGTGAAATGTTTTACGTGCGGAAAAGAAATCAGCAGTTATTATCGGGCCTATGAACGCGAAGTGCGGCAAAAGAAAATGGCCGCTGGGATTGTAAATGATGTCATTTATTTGACGAAAGCGCAAACGGATAAAACCGCCGAAGGTGAAGTTTTAGACAAACTCCTGATTAAAAAAATGTGCTGCCGCCGCCATATTTTGACCCATGTCGAAATTGAATAATTGATTGTAGCATAAACTTATAAACTCAATAAATATATAAACTCAATAAATTTATATATTTTTTTTTAAATTTATATTATATAAATGAAAAGCAGAAGAATCCATAAGCGTACAAAGCGGCATACAAGGCGTACAAAAAAATATGCAAGGCGTATGCGCGGCGGCAATGGAATGCGGCCTTTCGTTGGTGCGCCTTATAATGCCGCGGCTGCGTACCCTCAAGGCAATTATTATGAATATAATGCGGCCGTGAAAGCCGCGCCTGCCCAATCGAATGCGCTTTTGGAAGAAGGCGTGATGAGGGGGATGGTGAGAGCGGGCGGAGGCAAGCGAAGCGGGCACAAGCGAAGCGGGCACAAGCGAAGCAGAAGCAAGCGAAGCAGAGGCAAGCGCAGCAGAGGCAAGCGAAGCGGGCACAAGCGCAGCAGAGGCAGACACATGCGCGGCGGCGGGTTGAGTCAATTTATGTCCTCGATTATACCCGAAGAAGCACTAAATGTTGGTCGGTCGGTGCCATCGGCCATAGGTCATGCCTATGATAAATTTACCGGAGTTTTATCCACCCCCTCGTCGATGGTTTATCCCACCCAACAACCCTTGGTGTATGCCCAGGATGAGGGGATATCGAGAATGCCACCCCCGACAAATATTATGAAGCTGTATGAAAATGTGAATAATACCGTGGCGGCCATGTAATGAAATAGCCCCTTTATTTTTTTCTAAAGATATATCATAATGTTGAAACTTATTAAAAAACTCTGTACACCCGCGTACGTTTATTTAGTCATATCCGTTATTGCCATCGTTCTGATGATGTTTCAAAACTGCGGCAATGTTGATATGTATTGCTTGGGCAATTACGAATGTGAAGTCCCCAGCACCGCTTTAATTTTTCTGATTAAATTTATTTATGTGGCCTTCTGGACCTTTATTTTAGATTCAGTTTGTAAAGCTGGCCATAAACAATTTTCATGGTTCTTAGTCCTCTTTCCCTTTATCCTCTTTTTTGTCCTCCTCGGGCTATTGATGGTTTCCCAAGCCGCCAATTAAAGTATAAGTATAAGTATAAACAAGTATAAGTATAAACAAGTATAACTAGTATAAAAAAATTATACTAATGATATATAAATGGAAGAGCCTATCGAACAGGCATCACATATGGCCAGTCCAAGATACAATTGTACTTCTTCTTTTGACGACAAATGTTTTCCCTGGTCCATTATTGACAAATATTTTAACGATAACCCGAATTATTTAGTGGCCCATCATTTGGATTCTTATAATTCTTTTTACAATGAAGGCATCAAACGCATCTTCAAAGAAAAAAATCCCGTCAAAATCATGAAAGAACAAGATAAAAAAACCGGCGAATTTGCCCTCAAATGTGACATGTATTTAGGGGGTAAAAATGGCGACAAATTGTATTACGGCAAACCTATTATTTATGACGAAAATCGGGAACACTTTATGTATCCCAATGAAGCCCGCCTCCGCAACATGACCTATGGTATCACCATTCATTATGACGTCGATGTGGAATTTTTCATATTGAACAAAGAAACCGGCCTCATCGACGAAAAGCAAATCACTTTACCTAAAATCTTTCTCGGCCGTTTTCCCATTATGCTTCAATCCGACCTCTGTATCCTAAATGGCCTCGACAGGCAAGTGCGTTTCCGGATGGGCGAATGCAAGAATGATAAAGGCGGCTATTTCATTATCGATGGCAAAGAAAAATGTATTGTCCCTCAAGAAAAATTCGCCGACAATATGCTCTATGTGCGGGATAAGGGCAATGAGTTGTATAGCCACTCGGCCGAGATTCGCTCGGTCTCCGAAGATGCGTCGAAACCCGTTCGGACTTTGGCCGTCAAAATTGTCACGCCCAGTATAACGAAAACCAATCAACAGCTGGTCGTCATTGTGCCGAATGTGCGGAAGCCGATACCGCTTTTCATTCTCATGCGGGCGCTCGGCATTGAATCGGACCGAGAGATTATTGATTATTGTCTCTTGGACCGCGAGGCCTATGCGCATTATATAGAACTTTTCATTCCGTCCATTCATGACGCCGGCCGGCTTTTTAACCAAGAGGTGGCCTTGAAATACATTGCGACCTTAACCAAAGGCAAAACCATTCCGCATGCCTTGGAAATCCTGACGAACTATTTGTTGCCGCATATTGGCGAAATGAATTTCCAGGAGAAAGCCTATTTTATTGGCTATATGGTCCATCAGCTGTTACAGGTCTATACGAAAGAACGCAAGGCGACGGACCGCGATAATTTTCGGTTCAAACGCATCGAATTGACCGGGTCGCTCTTATACGATTTATTCAAGGAATATTATTCGCTCCAGCAGCACGAGATTTTCAAGAAATTTGATAAAGAATATTATTACAAACCCGTCCTGTATATCAATAATTTCCCGTCGCTCATTGAATTAAATTATAAAGAATATTTCAACTCGCAGCGGCAGGTGGCGGATGGTTTTCGTAAGGCCTTTAAAGGCGGCTGGGGGGCGGAAGCCCATACGAAGCGGGTCGGCGTGGTGCAAGATGTGAACCGGTTAAGTTTCAATTCGTTCGTGGCTCAAATGCGGAAACTGAATTTACCGTTGGATGCGAGTGCGAAAATTGTGGGGCCGCGCTTGGCGCATACGACCCAGTGGGGGATTATTGACCCGATTGATACGCCGGATGGCGGTAATGTCGGGCTCCACAAGAATTTGACCATCATGGCGGCGGTGACCAAAGGGTACTCGGCTTACCCGATGATTCGGTGGTTGCGGATGCACGCGGACCTCTTGTTTTTGAATGAATGTACACCGATTATCCTCTCGCGCTTGTGCAAGGTCATGGTGAATGGCAAATGGGTGGGTGTATTGACGGCGCCGCGCCAAACCGAGCAAGAGATGAAAACGTTGCGGCGCATTGCCGTCATCCCGACCTTTACCAGCATCTATTGGAATATCGAGCAAAATACGCTTTTTATTTATACGGATGCGGGACGCATTTGCCGGCCGATTTTTTATACAAAGCACGGCAAGCATGACAAGCATGACAAGCATGAGCAGGGCCAATATATGCAGCCAAGCTACGATAATGAGGCTATCCTCGAAAAAATACAGAAGAATGATTTCACTTGGGAACAGCTGATTACGGGGTTCGCAAAAAAGAAAGAAAGTGCGAATTTTAGCGTGACCGCTGGCCGGTTTTACGATAATGTCTCGGACCTATATAATGTGACCGATGTGAAAGAATTAACGGCTTCGCAGGCGCTGCTTGATTACGTGGATACGTCGGAGACCGAAGGGGCTTTAATTGCGATGGATTATTCAAGTGCAAGCGCAGCGGGTTCATCAGTAGTAGGTGCAGCAGGTTCATCAGTAGTAGGAGCAGCGGGTAACTATACCCACGTCGAAATCCATCCCTCCTTGATGCTCGGTATCATGGGCAATCAAGTCATTTTTCCCGAAAACAATCAATTGCCGCGTGATTTATTTGCCTGCGGCCAGGCGCGCCAAGCCATCTCGCTCTACCACTCGAATTATCAAGTGCGGGTCGATAAAACCGGTATTGTCCTTAATAATGGCCAAGTGCCCCTCGTGAAAAGCCGCTACCTCAAATACATTAATAACGAAGAACATCCGTGCGGCGAAAATACAATTGTCGCGATTATGTCGCTCAATGGCTATAACGTCGAAGATTCGATTCTCTTTAACGAGGGCTCTTTAAAGCGCGGCCTCTTTCGCACGACCTACTACAGCGTGTACGAAAGCCGCGAAGAAAGTTCTACCGTTGGCAAAACTACCGTCGACGCGGTCTTTGCGAATATTGAAAGCAAGGACGTCACCGGTTTAAAGCCCGGCTGCGATTATGCCCAGCTCGACGAGTATGGCTTAGTCAAAGAGAATACCTATGTCAACGAAAAAACGGTCCTCATCGGCAAAGTGACGACCAATCTCGAGAAACCAGGCACCTATCGCGATGCGTCCAGCCTCCCGAAAAAAGGGCAGATGGGCTATGTCGATAAATCCTTTATGACCGAAGGCGAGCAGGGCTTTCGAATAGCGAAAGTGCGGGTGCGGAACGAGCGGATTCCCGATATTGGCGACAAATTTTGTAGTCGGTGCGGGCAAAAAGGCACCGTGGGCTTGGTGATTCCGGAGGCCGATATGCCCTTTACGGCGAATGGGCTTAAACCCGATATTATCATTAACCCCCACGCTTTACCCTCGCGGATGACCATCGGCCAATTGGTCGAATCGTTGATGGGCAAAGCCTGCGCCATGCAGGGAGCCTTCGGCGATTGTACGGCCTTTGTGAATAACGGCGATATGCCCAAGGTCTTTGGCCAACTCCTCACGGAAAACGGCTACCACTCCAGCGGCAATGAGCTGCTCTACAATGGGCAAACGGGCGAACAAATCCAAAGCGAAATCTATATGGGACCGACCTATTATATGCGCTTGAAACATATGGTCAAAGACAAAATCAATTACCGGGCGCAAGGGCCGCGGACGGTTTTAACGCACCAGACAGTCCAAGGGCGGGCGAATGACGGCGGGCTCCGCATTGGAGAGATGGAGCGCGACGGCCTCATCGCCCACGGCATCACCAATTTCTTACAAGAATCCATGCTAGTGCGAGGCGACGATTATTATATGGCGATTTGTAATAAAACAGGGACGGTGGCTATTTATAACGAGAGCCAGAATTTGTTCTTGAGCCCGCAGATGGACGGTCCTATCAAATTCACGGGGGGGCTCGTCGAGCACCTGAAAATCCAGACCTTGAGTAAATATGGCCGGTCCTTTAGTATTGTGCGCGTGCCTTATGCGTTTAAATTGCTCATGCAAGAGCTCACCACCATGAATGTCCAAATGCGGATTATTACCGAGGCGAATATCGACCAGATGACCAATCTCTCGTTTTCAGACAATATCCAGAAACTGGCGGGCAACAAAAACGTCCTATTGAAAGATATCATGCCGAAAGGTCTCCCCACGAAGGCAATCGCACAAGAAAAGAAAAGTATGGCGGCCTTGGCCTTTACGAAACTCCCGCCGCCGCCCTTCAAAAAATGGCTCATCAAGGCCCTTGACCCCATCTTAACCAGCGACTTGACGCCCTTGCCGACCGAAGATTCTAGCGATTTTATTACGCTCGAACCGACCCAAGAGAACCAGTGGTTTAAACTGAACGACGACATCAATGCGGCCAAATCGAAGCTGGATGATATTCCGTCGAAAATCTATGATACAATAGCGAACGAGATGGATACCTACGCGAGCCTGAAAAGAGTCGTACAACGCAATTACAATATGGAACACGCGACCAATGCGGCCTTGAAAATGTATGAATTAATTTACCAAATGGAATTGTTGACGAATGGCTCGGCAATAGGCACCGATATCAGTTGTATGCCAGAGGTCCAGGCCTTTTGTAATGCCGAATTGCCCGGCGCCTTTGTGATTGCCATCAACCATTTCATGAAAACGAAATGTATCAGCACCCGCTTTGATTGGATAGCCAGTTCCTATTTGCCCGCGGCGGCCATGCAAGTCGGCAATACGACGGTTTTGGAGGACCGCTACAAAATCTATGAGCGCAATCGCTTACACTGGCTGATGGGGCCGGCGCCGAATGGGTTGCCGGAGGGCCAAGAGCCGGTCTCGGGGGATGTCATGGACCCCTTGGTCGTGAATACGTTGGGCAATGCGGCGCATCAACGGTTCGCCGATAACGATGGGGCGAATCTCTATACGAGCGACGTGGGTATCAATCTCACAGACCCGAACAAGGCCGAAGAAGAAACCGCCAGCGTCAACTACGGGCAAGTCCTGACGGGTCTTCTCTCCCTTGCCGTCGGCGGGCATTTTGTCTCTAAGCAGTTCACCTTTGTCACGCCGTTCAGTCGGTCGCTTATTGCGATTGTGGCGTCGTTGTTTGAAGAGACGTATATCACCAAGCCGAAAACTAGCCGGCCGCTCAATTCGGAAGTCTATTTGGTGGGCAAATGGTTTAAAGGTATTAGCCCCGAGCTGGCCAAAGCCTTGCTGGACCGCAGCGAAGCGTATAAGACCTTGGATAAATTGCCGACAACCTGGGGTTCGCTCTTACAGCCGGCGCTTTTAGCCCAGGTGGATGCGGACATTTTACGCGCCGCCCAAGAAGTCCACGGGGACCAACAGGTGTCTTTTTTACAAGAAATTGTGGATGCTTATCGCGCGAGCAATGAGGGGAAAAACAAACTCGGGAATAAATATGAAGCGCAGGCGCAAAAAACATGGCTGGACGAAAATCCATTGATGGTGATTGCGTCGGAAGAAAATTTGAATCGGGCTCAAATCGAAGACGCGGCGCGGTATATGCCGCAGCCGAGACCTATGCCTGTGCAAATGCAGGCTATACCTATGCCTATGCAAATGCCCTATAACGAACCCGAGCTTGAAGAAGAGTCGATTTTAATACCGGAAGAAGAGGTTGAAGCCGAAGAACCCAAGGAAGAGAATGAGACGGTCGGAGAGAAGAGAACGATTAAGTTTACAATGTGATAAGTTTACGATGTGATATATATAAAATTCTTATCTTGATAAAATTTTATATATTATATAAAATTGAAATTATCTATTAAAAAAAACTTGACTATAATAAGGAGCAAGAATGGCAACAACCACGAGTATGCAAAGCGGTCAAATCATTGAAATCTACAATTCGCGCAAAACGGTGATTGATTTACTCGAGGCACAAAAATACGATGTCTCCCAGTATAAAGATTTCGGCATCAATGACGTGAATACTTTAATCCAGACCAAACAGATGGATATGTTATTGAAGAAAACAACCATGGATAAAAGCGTCTATGTCAAATACCATTTAGCGAAAAGCCTCCGCCCGGTCAATCTATACGAATACATCGAGGACCTCTTTACGCTCGAAGAAGTCTTACAAAAAAAAGACGATTTGATGGTCATTATGAAAGATGAGCCGAACGATACCATCCGGAAAACTTTAACCGATATTTGGGAAAAAGAAGGCATCTATATCATCGTGATTAATATCAAGCGGTTACAGTACAATATCCTGAACCATCAACTGGTGCCCGAGCATATCGTCCTAAGCGCAGAGGAAGCGGCGGAAGTCAAAAAGAAATACAATATTCACGACGATAGCCAAATTCCGGATATTTCGCGCTTTAGCCCGGTGTCGCAGGTGATTGGCATCCGCCCAGGCGAATTGTGCCGCATATATAGGCCGAGCAAAACCGCGATTAAAGCCGAATTTTACCGAATTTGTTTTAATAAATAATACGTATATATAATAATGCCTGTTACTGACCAAGCCAAAGATTTAAATGACCGCTTTTATCTTATTTTAAATCAACTTGTCGCCATCTATCCAGCCTATAAGGCAAACCCCGACGCCTTATCGGTCGTGGATAACACCAAAACCAATAAACAAGTATATCAATCGAGTATGTCATTGATGCAGACCTTACAAAATGATTATTTTTTATACAAAAATAATATCATTGCGGCCAATGACACGCTCCGCCAAAATATTACGGACGGAAATAGCGAAGTAACGGTCTTAGAAGCGCAAAATCAAGTCCTGGCTTTACAATTGGCCAATATCCAAACGTCTTCGTATTCGGCGGAAGGGTTGTTCGACGATGCGCAAATAACGCGAAATCAATTGTTGGCGAGTAATTGGATTTTATTCGCGATTATTGTGGGCGGAAGCGTGATGTATTATAAAAGTTTAACGGCATAAAGATATAAGCGTATAAGCGATACATAAATAATAATATATTTTTTATGTATATATGACGGATACAATCTTTGACATGATGTCCACCAATTTAGGTATTTACAATAACCATCACATGTACAATGAAAATATAAATTTTGATATTAATAAACATATAGAACAAGGCGTTCAATTTAAAAAATATGGCACCAAATATGAGAGCGACAATGCGCATAATTTACTCCAAGACTCTTCATCGCCTGAATGGAGCTCGATTGTCGAAGCCATGACGTTGCCGATGTCCATCAACCAAGCGCAAAATATCGTCGCATTGAATCATGACTCCCCCGATGTCGCAACCTTTAATAATTTAGTCTCCAATTACGCCACGCTTTATAAGAGCTATACGACCAACATGGTGACCAAACGGCCAAACGACGCCCAGCGCGTCGCGATGGAAAATGCGCTTGACCAGCAACATGACGTCATCGTAACGGTGGCGAAGCAAATAAAATCGGGGGGAAAAGGTACCGAGGATACGATTGCGGGCAAGATTGAAACGACTACATTAAATATGAACTCGATGTACTACCATTATTTCGTTTATTTTGTGATTACCGTTACCCTGATGGCTTTTACATTTTATATGTTGGTGAACCCGAATGCTAGTGTCTTGAACGCAATGTATGTCGTGGGGGCCTTAATGGTGGTTTATGTTGTGGCGCGCAAATATGAATTATAGGTATACAAGTATAAGTATAGGTATACAAGTATAGGTATACAAGTTATAATAATATAATAATATAGGAATATATATTTAGTCATGGACGTCATTGATAAACAGCCGAGCATTACGGATATTACCAACCAAATAAACAATTTACAGGCCAACATAAATAAATATAAAGCGCTAATCACGCGTTATCCCCCGATAGGTCGCGCCCCGAATGTGCCAATGAAACGTGAACCACAGGTAATTCGCCAAATACGTTACCCACCTGCGGGGGGAGAGGCCAACATTAATGAATTAAACGATATTATTAGTGCCAATACCGACAGTATTAATGAACTCATTACATCATCTCTTTTAATCCAGAAAAAGAACAATTATGATGCGATGGATAACCAGCTCCCCGCTTTAGTGGCCAAAATGAGCGATTTACAGAGCGAATACGCAATATTGGAAAAAATATATCAAAATTTTGATGGAGTGAATGCCGCGAATGAATACGCAGAATTTAAAATAACCACGAATTTTTATACGTATGTTTTCTATGTCTTTCTTACCATTTTTGTAGCTGTCTCCTTATTTTACATCCACCGAAATCCTGAAGTGAAAAATTTAGATAGGTTTATGTTGGTCTTGGCCACTTTTATTTTAGTCTATTACCTCTACGAATACCTTACGACCAAACCTGAAGTGAAACGCTGGTTGATGGTCTTGAAATCGAGTAGGGCAAAGTTACAGAAAAGTGGGACCAAGTTTTTAAGTGGGAAAAATCAATAAATATATGATAAATATATACCAATAAATAATATATATAACTGATATATATATATTATAAAATGTCTGATTTAATTCGGCAAGGGGAACATTATTTGAAAAAAAAAAAGGAAGGGATGAAACAAATGTTTTCCAATAAAAAAGAAGGGTTTAGTGGCATCCTCGGAGCGAATGATAGTCTGAATTTGGTCAACAACAATGAATTAGCCGCGACGAACGACAATGTCTATAGTTTAACGCAAAATATGAGCAGCTTTCGAGCGGCCGAAACAACTTTACAAGACAAAACCAATCAATATTTAAATACGACTAAGACGCCCAGACCGGGTGACGACAAACGCAATTATAATGTGTTTATCAATAAAAACCCGATACTGAATGCTACAACCACGATAGTCACGGGCGAAAGCACAACTGGACCAGGTGGAAGTTCAAGCGCAAGTAGAAAAAGAAGCGCAAACGCAGATGAAACCACTCAGCAATGTGTTTCTATTGACACGCTCAATCATTTCATCGACAGCAGCGCGAATGGTTTTGATGCGGCTTATCCCAACAATTTTACGGTCTTTGAAAAAGCCCGCGAAGCCTGTCAAATGTGGGCCTCGGATTTAGGCTATTCTTTTTTTGGCGTAACCAAACCTGAGAATAAATTTAAATGTTATACGTCGGCTGTAGGGCCGCCGAAATTACCGCCCAACTTTGCGACGCCTGGCGCGTTGTATACGGTCGCCACGAATCCTGAGACGACCACCGGCGGGTTATTTTCGAACGGGCAAATCGGAGTCTATCGGTCCCATAAGAACCAGCGCTGGACCATCCAAAATATGACTAAACCGTTGTTGCTCAAACATTATAATAATGCGGATTATTCTACGGGTCCGCAACCTTGGCCGCAGGCTATTGATTATGATTGGTGGGGGTTTTCTAAAAAAGATTGGGATGATAGAAGCTGGGGCCTAAATAAATTTCCCAAAGAGCAATATCCCGACTTTACTGCGTGGTGGGTTGGAAATATAAACAACCTATCAAAATTAGTAGAGAAATGGGCAGGTAACGACGCCACAAGTATCGGCAGTGATGGTTCTCAATCTTATTTTTATTATGTCTATAATAGTACCATACCCAATCAAACGGTAGCTGTATATATAGTGGGGGAAGGGGGGGAGGCGATGTTCAAAGTAAACGGGAAACCACCAGTCACTACTGATGAAAATAGAGGGTGGACTTATACCGTTGCCTTAGCGCAAGGCAAAAATGTCTTTGAAATGAAAAAAAATACCGGCCTTCCCTCTAGTGGGTTTGTCATGTACGTCTACGACCCCGTGAACATGAACATCTTCTTCACCACGGGCATGCCCGGTTGGGGCGTGACCACCGCCCCCTGTCCCGATTGGCGATTAGTAGCGGATATTCCGACCACGGCCCAAACCCTCGCCGACCCCTATCTCTTTGCGACCGTCAATAACGAACCCGACGGTTTTTCGACCTGCGATAAACTTATTGGCGGCAGCATTAATACGAAAACGATTAATGCGACATACGGCAAGAACTGCAGTACCTCGACGAAGAAACCCTTAAATGTGCGCTATATTAAGATTAGTCCGAATGAAGCCGGGGAACCCATTCAAATCTCGCAATTGGTCGTCACGGCCTTTCTTAATGGTATTTCGCAAAATGTGGCGACGCGCGGGACGATTACCAGTACCGGTGGCGACACTAACCTGGACCCCAACATACCTGTAAATGGCAAAACCGATAATGTAGAGTACTGGAAGACAGGAAGAGGACTAACCAATTTCTGGCAATTAGATTTAGGTACGGAATTTCCGCTCATCTCCCTCGCTTTTTATAATCGGCCGGATTTTAATCAGTATGCGAATGGGATGACTATTAGCTTAAAAAATGGCGGCGGAACTACCTACACTTTAAAAACTTCGCTCCGCTTAACCGGGCAATTGGTGCAAACGTTTGCGATATCGGTAGATGATGTTATAATGGCGTCACCAACATTCATTGTCGCGCCACCGGGTTTCGTAGCAGGCCCTGGCCAACTCGGTTATGGTATTTATTCCGGTGAAGTAGCTCAACAGATTTGCGCCGCACGGGGTCAACGTATCTGCCAAAAATCCGAACTGGCTTTATATGATAGTTGTGCGGCCGGATGGAATGACGATTTAACCACGATGGGCTACCCGATGGCGCATGGGGACAATGAGTGTAAGGGTGATGGGAAGTACTGTGGCTATTGTGGCGGGATGACCCCAGGAAAACCAGGCTTCTCGCCCTGGGTTACTTGGCACGCCGGCCCCGCCGGGGTTTACTGTTGCGACAAAGACCATGTGGGCATCTATGACCCAGTCAAGGTACCGATTATGTACAATTTCTAGCAATAATAACATTTATCTAAAAAATAATCTACTTTTATATAAATGGCTACCACGGCCGAATATTGGGTGCTGAATAACAATTGGACCAAAGAAATTCTTAGCCAAGGAACGTATGACCCCGAAGCAAAAGTCCCCGCCATCAATTATCTCATCAATGTCGATGCCACTACCAATCCCGCGCTCGGGTGCGAGAAAGGGTTTGAAGCCACCTACCAATGTGGAAAATATACAAACGCAGCAAAATCTATTTCCATTGCCCCAGAAGCGTTAGGCAAAACCGCCAGTTTTGATTGTACCGCCGAGTCCGCCCTCTGTACCGGCCTAAAATTAACTTTAGACGATGACGGGTCGTTAACGTTATCCAATACGAAGAATGGCAACATTTTATGGACGTCGGACGAGATATCTGGGTCGAAGATAACGCCGGATTCAGTCAAGCCTTTAGATAAATATAAGGCCGCCAACGGTAAATATCCGCGCAATTATTTAGAGCCCGGCGAAACGCTCGACATGTCCGGCAATGAATGGATTGGCTCACCCTCCGGCAAATACCGGTTAATGATGTCAGCCAACGGCCTCCAAGTGGTCTACAGTGTTGATGGGTGTGGGGACTTAATGACGGTCGGAAGCTCTGCCTTTGACACGACCAAGGCCACCTTATTGTATCAGATGCCGAAGTCCTATCCGCAATTTATTGGCCAGATGGGTTATATCAATGACGCCGGCCAATTACAAGTATTTGACCCCATCAACCAACTCTTTACCAGTAGTTATGAAAAAATTGGCAACTATAATATGTTAGGCGCTAATTTAGGCATCGAATTTGCGGGGTCAAGTGAGACCAAATGTGAAACGCAATGTACCAAAGATAACACTTGTGTCGGGTTTGTGTATGACACCGAACGCAAATTTTGTCAATTAAAGAATGCCGATGTGTATCAAAATACCCGGATTATAAATGACAAATTTCAATATTATTTAAGAAATAAAAAAGCGAATAATGACACATCGTGTCCGCAAGACATTACCAATGAAGACTCAGCCTTTTGGGGCAATTCGAGTCTCTCGCCTGACCCCATGTTATCGACCACCGCGTGCGGCCTAAAGCGGTTCACTAAGGATGAACGACTTGCAGCCGCTGAAGAAGAAACCAAAGTAATGGGTACCGTAACGTCGGAGTTTAAAGCGTTGATGGATACCTTGCGCAATAAATATACGCTATTGAAAAGCCATCTATTATCCACCGGGACGGATATGGAGACGGCTAAAAGTGATTTAAATGCCATTCGAGAGTCGGGCATGGATAATTTGAAAAATGCCCAATATGCCCAATTAAAGGCCATGAGCGAAGATACCGATTTAAATATGATGAGTCAGAATTATCGACATATTCTGTGGAGTATTTTAGCAATTGTCATAATCATCGCCACAATGAAAATAGCCAAATAATTTATCTCAAATGAGTATATAATATGAGTACAACAGATATATCTGGCGGAAGTATAGAAGATATATTAAACAATATTCAAACTTTACAAACGACCGAGCAAGCTTTAATTGAAAAATTAGACGCCTTGACAAGTACAACGGGATATGACAGGGCCGCAGCGGCCGCCCTGGTGACGCAAATAAATAGTATTGCGGATGCTCGCTTGTCTATGTTCAGTGCTATTAACGCAAATGCCAACATTATCCAAGCGGGCGTGGCAAATTCGCGGATAGATTTAGTCGCCCAAATGACGTTATATCAAGTCGTCGAACAACAATTGAATGATGCCAAGGCACATCTCGATAGTTTGAATAGCCGCAACGATACCAAATTGCGTATGGTGGAGATTAATACCTATTATGGTAACCGTTATGAAGCGCAAGGCAAACTCATGAAGACCATTATTTTGTTTTGTCTCCCGGTATTGATTCTCTATATCATTAAAAAGAAAGGCCTTATTCCGGAAACGATTTCGAATTATCTGATTGGTATTATCATCGCGGTGGGTGCTATTGTTATTCTGCGCAATATTTGGGACCTTTGGACGCGAAGCAATATGGATTTTAATTCTTACAATTGGGATTACCAATGGTCTGACCCGGCCAGTCAAATACCGTCGATAATGGAATACAATAATAAGCATATGTTTAATTTCAGTGGCTTATTTCAGAATTTAATGGCCAATTTAGGATTATGCGTGGATGATAAATGTTGTGCGCCGGGGACCTATTATAATAAAGCCAAAGGCCAGTGTTTTGCGCCATCGTCGAGCATGTCAGCCAACAGTGTAAGGGCGGCAGCCGAAGCCAAAGCGGAGAAGCAAGGGTTTACCACGCTGGCCGGTTCGGCGGGCTCACAAGGTTTCACTTCGGGTGGAAATCTGGAAGGTACCATCATTGCGAGCTATGTGAATGATAAGAAAAATACCTACAATGGTATTGCGCCCTTTAGTTATCAGATGGATTATGCGTCGATTTAGCTTAGAGCTACGCCTTAGAGCTACGCCTTAAAGTATATAATATATATATATATATAGTAAATGGGTGATGAATTTAACAAAAATTTTATTAAGAGCGTTACTTCACAATTATCAACCCTTTCTTCGGCGGTTTCCGGCACGATACCGGGCATGACCGCAAGTGCCGGCGGCCCCGTCTCGGAGTTTGGCGGCATCATTAATACACTCACCTGTCCCGTCGACTCGGAATGCTATAAAACAAAACACAATGCTTACCTCCAAAATAGAATGAAACTAGCAAAAACAAATCTGGAAGACGCGCCGATTGATTTAAGCCGCGCCGAGCGAAATTATTATGAATATAATGGCGGCGAGTCCGGTGGTAAGGCCATCTATACGACCTTAATCTCGGACCGCTTTAATGAAACGGTCGACGAGTTTAAACAAAATTCCATTACCCGTCAGCAGCACTATATGGCCGATATAGCCCAACTCTTAAAACAATATGAAAGTGAAGTGGAGTTTCAAACGCAATCGGATAAAATGTTGAAGATGCGCCAAACCGAGCAAGCGGATTTATTAAAAAAAATAAATTATTACCAAAAAATCTTACAAACCAGCGAACGGAAAGTTGTGTTTGAGACTAAAAACAGCGATAGTCTCTACAGTTATCGCCGCATTATGGTATTTCTCTATTACGCCGGCATTGTTGGGTTTATTCTCTTTGCCAATTTTATACCCGACAAACTCTACACCAAGATTAGTGTCTGGCTTTTAATTGTGATTGTGTCGATTATCCCCATCATCTTAAATATTGCGGTTATGTGGATTTTTGCGATTTACGATATGATTGCTTATTGGTTTGCGGAATTGCCGTATCAGGATGTGTATCGCCATCTGGGCGAGGAGGCAAGTCGGATGCCGATGCCATCGACGGCCAGTGCGCCGCCCGTAGCTTGTCCCGCCAAGGCAACGACCGGCGCCGCGACAGGCAGTCAGGCAAGCAGCCAGCCAAGCAGCCAGGCAAGCAGCGCCGCAACGAAACGCACGCCAATTGATATAGCATCCATACCCGGAATGCCGGTTATCCCGGCGGCAACAAAAGCGGCCATGATGTCGGCGATGTCCCCTTCAATGGCGGGGCTCTTCCAATAGGGGGGTTCCACCCCCCAGACCCCCTGGTGGGCGGATGCGGTAAGTGGATGCCGTAAATAAAAAATATTTTTATATTTTGCTGAAAATATAAAAATTGTGAGTTATACCTTGTGCGTCCGCCCATCTTGTCCACCTTGTGCGTCCACCTTGTGCGTCCGCCCATCTTGTCCGCCCTTCAAATTTGCCAGGGGGTGTGGGGGGCGGAACCCCCCAATTAAACCCCCTCGAGTTCGTCGTCGTCCTCGTTATCATAGATAAGCTCGACGTTACGCCAAACGCCTTTCACGCTAATACCGTAACGCTTATCCATATATTCTTTGAGTTCTTTGCCCTTGGGTATATCCTTTCCGTAATTCTGTATATACCAAGTTTTAAAGCCTTCATACGCTTCCATTGACTTAAGTTTGCCGCCTTCTTTCTTCCGGAGTTTATCTTTCGCAAAACCTGTAAAATAATCTTGGCCTTCGCGGTGCTTATCGCTATTCGCCATTACGCTCTGGCAATCTTTGACCAAGCCCAGATTTTCATAAGACCGATGGACTAAAGCTGACATAAAGACTGGCGCCCACGCGTCAAAGCGTTCTTCCAATTTTTTATCCAGCGAGTATTGGTACGGGCATTCGCTTCTGGGAAACTTGTCATCCTCGTAAGGCTTGTCGAGAAATTTCGACATGAAATCAATATAGCGCATCCGCCGCCACGTCCCGTCATCATTGCTCGTATCTTCAAAGTCCGTGTTGGTACAAACCACCAATTTAAACTGCGGGATGAAGGTCACTGTATCTTTGAAGAGCGCCCGTGCCTGAATAGGGTCGGTCCCTCCCGTCATTTCTTTCATCGTCCCTTCATTAATTTTATCGCCTTTCGACGGTTCTTGCATCACGGCGTAGCGGACGCCATCCAATTGCGCCACTTCGGACGACGTGCTTCCAATGCCATTTCGTTTCCCCGTAATCAACGTAATCGGCACCGTGCCTTTATAGGTCCCCATCGACTTGGACATGAGCGAGGTCAAAGCCGATTTCCCGTTACGCCCCGAGCCTTTATACACGTGAAAGGTTTGGTTGGTATTGACGCCGATTAAGCAGGAGGCTAAATGGTCCCACATGTAATTTTCCAATTCCTTCACCGGGAACAACTGCGACATAAAATCGTTGATTTCTTTCAAGATAGGGCTGTTTTTTATGGAATTGTAAGGCACGTAATCAATGTTCGTACATTTCGACAGGAAGTCGTCAGGCTGCCCCTTGCGAAAGATTTTCTGCTTAAAATCGACCACCCCGTTATTGAAGCAGAGCAGATACGGATTGCGGTCGAGTTTATTCATGAAATCTTTGTCATAGAACAACTCACATGCCTCGCGCATAATATTTTGTTTCGACTGCGTTTTTTTCAAGATGGTACAGATATCTGTTATTTTTTGCGATGCTTTCATGAGTTTCTCGCGAGTCGGGTCGGCCGTATCGCCGATGGAGTGGGCCTTGTTGGTGATTTCGCACGTCTTTTCGAAATAAATATGGTGCATCTCTTTCGACAGAGCGAGCCGCAGTGTATTCCCCGAGTCAATCTCAATCCACCGATGGTTGATGTATTCATACCAGGTTTTGTTCTTCACACTCGTACAAATAAACCGGTCTTTGTACATATTATGAACCACCGAGGCCAAATCGAACTCAGTCGCCGTCGCGGTTTGTATCGTCTGCGCAATAAAGAAGTCATTGGTATCTTTCCAAATGAGGTCGTATTTTTCACGCGCGTCATTTTTTGACCAATACATAATCGACCGACACGTTAAGCCTTCGGCATTATGGGCAAACTTATTCCACGTCTCGTATAGCTCGGGCACCATGCGCCAATCAAACTTCCCGTCAGCGCCTTTTAACGTGTCGCGGCAATTGGGCTGGCAGCTAAATTTTAGCCAGGTCATGAAGAGTTCGGGCTTGGTATTGTGGAGCGCCATCCCGACCTTAATCCATTTATTGTAGCTGCCAGGCCCATAGTAGCTCGCAGGCAAACTCATGGTAAACCCGTGGGTTTCTTTGATGATATAGTCCATCGGCCCAATATCTTCAAACAGCGTTTCCAGCATATTATCGAGCATCGCTTCATTCTCAATGTCCGCGTACGCCGAGGATTTGGCGCTGCCCGCTGCCGATTTAATTTTTAATTTATGTTTGGGCGCAAGCTCGGCCGGTTTTTTGCTCGTTTGGTTTAAAGACAATTTCGCCGCTTCGAACTCCGCTAGAACCTCGCCGCCTTTTAAAGGGAACGCCGGATGTTCGGTATAACGCGCCGACAATTTGTAGATGTATTTTTCGACCGAGAACTTGGCCAAGGGGTATTCTTCGATATCAATGTCGCCCTTCGCAAAGATGAGTTCGAAATGATATTTAATCATATACGCTTGGTGGGCCGGCTTCCGCGAGCCATAGACTTGCCAGTTGACAAAGCCCTTGGTCACCCCTTCATCCAAGACATCTTCCCAGTCATTAGTAATCGGCAAATCTTCCCAAATACTTTTCAGTTCTGGCAGGACTTTCTTCCGCAAGAGGACCTGTAAGCCTTTGTGCATTTGGATGCCGATAATAATGTGGATACCATCTTTGGTTTTGTTTTCTAATGTATTCACGTCGTTTTTCTCCATGACAAAGACCTCGATGCGCGAGCCCTCCGTAATATCCAAGAGCTGCTTGATTTTTTCGGCATAAAGCATCACCGCGTCAATCACGTGGTCTTTCGAATGCTGTTTGGTCGTGACTGTCATGCCATAGCGAAAATCAATATCAATGAGAACCGGGCCATGTTCAATAAGTTGCTTCTCGGTCAGGTATTCGGCATTGCCTTTCACAATCACGTCCTGACAATAGAGCTCCATAAAACTCTTCCATTCGCTGTCGTTGATTTTATAAGCGCCGCCAAAGATGTTCAACGTCTTATCCCCAATACGGGTATGCGTGAAACCTTCACCTTTGACAGCATTATGCATGCGCAAATAATTTTCCAACATATTATTTTTATGCGTTGCCATCTTGATTGGTTACTATATATAAACGAGAAATTTTTATCTCAATTTTTTGGTTAATTATATATGGCCTTTCAATATCATTATTAAGTTATACGCATATACTCGCCTGGCATATACTCACTACGCATATACTCACTCTGCTTATGCTCTCACACTATATATATACAAATAGTGACATAAATATAACTAAATATAGTATAAATAAAAGCATGGCCAGCAGCAGCACTCCTTCTTTTATCGCAAAAGACACCCTGCGGCGCATCATAAGTGATATAAAGGATTTGCGCTTGAACCCGCTCACAGCGCACGGGATTTTTTATGAACACGATGAAACCGATATGTTGAAAGGCCGGGCGTTGATTATTGGGCCGGCTGACACGCCGTATGCGGATGGATTTTATCTCTTTCGATTTAATTTCCCTGTGAATTATCCGCATGCGCCGCCGACGGTCGAATTTTGTACGGGGGACGGATATACCCGTTTCAACCCGAATTTATACCGGACGGGGAAGGTCTGTCTCTCGATTTTAAATACGTGGAAAGGGGAACCGTGGAGCGGCTGTCAGACGATTTCCTCCGTCCTTTTGGCGATTTGTACGGTTTTAAATGCGGAGCCGCTCTTGAATGAGCCGGGGATTACCAAAGCGCACCGGGATTACGATGCGTATAATGCGATTATTACCTATAAGAATATCGAGGTGGCGGTCTTTAAGATGCTACAAAGCGTCTATATGACAAAGGACGACGAACCAAGCGTCTATGCGACAAAAGACGACGAAGCGAAGGTGGTGTGCGAGTGCGCATGCTTAAAAACGAACGATAAAGAATTTGCGATGTTTGGCGATATAATGCGGGAACATTTTCTAAAAAATAAAGAAAAAATTCGCGAGAGAGTGCTGGCAC